>ERZ1699241.465-NODE-465-length-8981-cov-2.497741_pt1 | contig 8981 bp, 8 predicted proteins | sample MGYA00581545_ERZ1699241 | MGnify/ENA primary metagenome ERZ1699241 (study PRJEB42319, sample SAMD00040323) | human oral metagenome | material: saliva | host: Homo sapiens | study: EMG produced TPA metagenomics assembly of PRJDB4115 data set (Metgenomic analysis of... | reverse complement strand
AAGGATATCCTTGCTTTGTACTAAAAGGCCGTCTGAATTTGCAGACGGCCTTTGATGAGATTAGGCAAAGGCCTGCAATTCAGGATTGAGTTCAGTTTTGGCAAGGTTTTTGACGTAGTTGCACAAAGTGGCCAAAGCAACGCCCATGACGACTTCAACGGCTTGCTGTTGGTTGTAGCCAGCATCGAAGAAAGCTTTCAGCTCGTCGTCGGATACCGCGCCTTTTTTCGCCATAACGGCTTGGGTGAATGTCGCCAAAGCACCCAGTTTGGCATCGTCAAACTCGCCTGCAGCTAATGCGCGTGCGGCTTTGATGGATTGTTCGGACAGCAGTTTTTTCAGGGTAGCCAGTTTGGTGTGGCCGGCAACGCAGAAACCGCATTCGTTGGTACGGGCGGCGATGATTTGGACAACTTCAACTTCGCCGTCAGTCAGGCTGTTGGCCGCATTCAGCTTGCCAACTTCTTGATAAAACGCCAAAGCTTCAGGCGCATTGGCTAAAACGCCGATCAGGTTAGGAATAAAGCCGTTGTTTTTCAATACGGCTTCAACGCGTGGTTTAGCAGCTTCAGGAGCGGTTTCAACTGTGTGTATGGTCAAGCGAGACATGTGTATAACCTTCTTATCTGGTGAAATGGAGTGCCCATCATAAGCCATCCGCCTCCATCAGAAAAAGACTTATTGGTTATTTGCCGCGAACCAAAAGTTATAAGGCCGTCTGAACGGATTCAGACGGCCTTATCAAATGATTCAACTCATTATTTCATAAAGTTTTTCAGCAGCATAGAAGCGATGTCGTCCAAGCCGAAGCCATCCGCATCTTGAGCTGTACCGTTAGGCGTTGCTTTATCAACCAAGTCTGGCAACACTTTAGCCAACAAATCGCCTGCCTGGCCGGCATCCACGCCGAATTTTTGCGCGATTTGGTTTACGGTATCGTTGCCCAAGGCATTTTGCAGGTTGCTGCCGGATACAGGCAGGTTGCTGGATTGATTGGACACCCAGCTGCTCAGGGCATCACCCAAACCGCCTTGTTGCAGTTGGTTGATCAGGTTACCCACGCCGCCTTGCTGTTTAACCAAATCCATCGCCATATCGGTCAGAGAACCTTGTGCGCCGTTTTCGCTGTTGCCACCCAATATTTGGGTAGCCGCATTCAAAAGATTGTCCATGAGTGCCATGACTTTTTCCTTGTGTGTGTTTATGTCTAAAAAAAGAAAGCGGAGTGTAGCAAAATTTATGCCGGAAAAAATCAGGCTTAACCAAACTAAACTTCTTTTATCCCAAAGCCGTAACAAAACCAAGGCCGTCTGAAATCCGGTTTCAGACGGCCGCTATATTATCCATGTGCTATTCTTCGCGGCCATTGAAATACTCGGCCGCGCCACCTTCAAAAAAGCCTTGCAAAATCGCCTGTGCCGCCACTTGGTCAAGCACGGATTTTTGTTTTCGGCCAAATACTTGGGCTTCAGCAAGCAGGCTTTCCGCGTATAGGGAAGACATCCTTTCGTCCACCCAATAAACCGGCAAATTAAAACGTCCGTGCAAACGGCGGCCAAACTTGCGGCTCAAACGGGTCAGCTCATGCTCCGTGCCATCGGTATGCGTCGGCAGGCCGACCACAAAATACTTGGGTTGCCATTCTTTGACCAGCTTGGCAATGGCCTCGAATTTTTCATCGTTGCTGTTGCCGGTTACCGTCGCCAGCGGATGGGTCATACCCAGCTCTGCCTCGCCCTGCGCCACGCCGATGCGCGCTTCGCCGAAATCAAAGGCCAAAACTGTGCCTTTTGGTGCATCAGGCATGGCCAACTCCTGAAAACAAAGCGTTCGGATTGACACCCAATTTTTCAAAAGCGGCGGCATAACGAAGCTCATAAGGCACATCAAAAAGAATATGCTCGTCCGCAGGAACGGTCAGCCAAACATTTTCTGCCAGCTCGCGCTCCAACTGCCCTTTGCCCCATTTTGAATAACCAATACTGATCAAAGCCTTGTCCACCGCACCTTCTTTAGACAGGTTTTCAATCACATCGCGCGAAGAAGTTAGCGCGACGTTATCGGTTACCACCATGCTGTTTTGCCAGCGGCCGATCGGCGTATGCACGACATAGCCGCGCTCAATCTGAACCGGCCCGCCCATCATCACGTTTTCATGTTGCATGCGCAAAGGGATATTGCGGTCGGCGGCGGCGAAAATCATGTCCATGGTAATCGGCGAAGGCTTATTGATGATGATGCCCAGCGCACCTTCTTCATCGTGTTCGCACACATAAATGACCGTATCCGTAAAAAACGGATCGTCCATATGAGGCATGGCAATCAGGAAATGGTTGGCTAAATTCATATTCTTTTAATCTATTAAGCTGATTTTATTATTTTTGTCCGTCGTTAACCGGCGCGTCCACCACGCACGCACCGTAAACCGCGCCGCCTGCCGGTACCGGCGTATCGGTTTTCGCATGGGCAAAACACGATACCGCGCTCAAAGAGTTTTTCGGCGAGCCTTGAACGATTTTATCGCTGTACACCAAATAAGCGAAAGATTTACGTTTCGGGTCGTAATAGCGGATAATCTGCTGGCTCTTAAATGCCATGCTGGCGCTGCGTTTGAACACTTGTCGCGGTTTCAAAACCGCAGCCTCGTTATAACGGATGACTTCCGCACTTTGCACGCAGGAAACCGATGCGTCGCTGGCATCTTCTTCCAGATTGACCGTTTCTTTCAAACCGCCTTTTTTCGCGTACGAAATATAACAGGCAACCCCCTGCACATCAGGATCGTCAAAACCTTCCACTTCAATACGGTCGTTTTTACCCAGCATATGAAACACCGTACTGGCGCGTCCGATTTTATCGGTATTGTCACCGCAAGCCGCCAAAACCATGGCGCCCAACACTACTAATAAATATTTTTTCATAATATCCCGTCGATGCAGACTGTCAATTTCCAGGCAGACTTAAATCCCGTCCGCCTCCTCTATCGTTACTATATAAGACCGTTCGTCCATATTGCAACCCGATATTATTTTCAGACGGCCTGACAGACAGTATAATCCGTCCTATTGTTCCTACTTTGATAGCAAGATCGAACCATGCGTTACAAACCCCTCATTCTCGCCCTGTTGCTCAGTTTCTCCCTGCCAACCTATGCTGCCAAAGACGCGCCGAAAGAAAAAGCGGCCGCCGTCAAAAAAGCTGCGTCCGTGAAAAAAGAAAAAGAAGCCGCCAAGGCAGATGTAAAAAAAGAAACCTCAAAAAAACAAGCGGCAAAAGAAAAAGAGGAAGACAAAAAAGCGGTTAAAGCCAAAGCCTCCAAAGAGAAGGAAACCGCCGACAAAAACGAACGCGCTTCAGCCAAAAACAAAACGGCTAAAGCCGCCGAAGTAGCTGCCGACAATAAAAAGGCCAGCCGCAAAGCCGAAGAGCCTAAAGAAACGGCAAAAGACAAAAAAGCCGCAGCCACAAAATCCGGCAAAGCCAAAGAACAAGACAAGAAACCTGTTGAAGATAAAAAAGACAGCAAAGCCAAAGAGCCTGCTAAAAAAGCGGCCGATGATAAAAAAGACGGCAAAAAAACCAAAGAACCCGTAGCCGAAGACAAAAAGGCCGACGCTAAAGAAGCCAAAGAGACTGCGAACAAAGCTGTTGAAGACAAAAAAGACGCTAAAAAAGACACAAAAGCCAAAGAGCAAAACAAAAAAGCCGAGCCTAAAGTTGAGCCTAAAGCCGCTTCTTCAGCCGACAACGATTTCAAAGCAGCCGTAACTGCCGCCGCCAACGATATGGAAACTAAAAAATCCTTTGCCAAACGCAACGAGGGTTTCATTATCCATGTCAATGCCACGCTCAAACAGCTGCAACAAACACGCAACAACCTCTCCGGCATCAACCGCAAACAACGCGACGCATGGGAAAAATTTCAAAAGCTCAATGCCGATGCCAACCAGTTGAAAGCCGAAGTTTCCAACACGCGCGCCCAAATTTCGCGCTTTGTGTCCGGCAACTATAAAAACAGCCAACCCAACGCGGTCGCCCTCTTCCTGAAAAACGCCGATGCCGGTCAAAAAACCCGCTTCCTGCGATACACGCGTTATATCAACAACGCCAACGACCAAGTCATGAGAGACTTGGAAAAACAACAGAAAGAGCTGGCGGCGCAAGAGCAAAAAATCAACAATGAATTGGCTTACCTGAAAAAACTGCAAGCCAATATCCAAGCTTCATTACGCCAACAAGGCGTAACCAATACCGCCGAACAAGCTGAAAGTCGCCGTCAAAACGCACAAATGGCCAAAGAAGCGCAAAAGAAAATCAACCACAGAGAAAACGAGCAACGCCTCAACAATCTCTTGAAAGATTTGGAAAAACGCAAAGCCGAGCAACGCAAAGCCGAAGCCGAAGCACGTAAAAAAGCCGCCGAAGCCCGTTTGGCCGCCGCCGAAAAAGCCCGCAAAGAGCAGGCTGCCGCCCAACAAAAAGCCGAAGCCGAACGCGCCGCCATGTCCACGCTGACTGACGAAGACATGAAACTGCAAGCCCCCAACACCCAAGGCTTTACCGTCAGCAATGCCAACAGCTTCAGCCGTATGCAAGGCCGTCTGAAAAAACCGGTTAACGGCACATTGGCAGGCCTGTTCGGCCAAGACCGCGGCGATGGCGAAGTTTGGAAAGGCGTGTTCTACAATACCGTTCCTGCTCCTGTCAGCAGCATTGCCTCAGGCACGGTTACTTTTGCCGGCGAACTTGAAGGCTACGGCAAAGTAGTCGTTCTCGACCACGGCGACGGCTATGTCAGCATTTACTCCGGTCTGAACGAAATCGACATCGCCCAAAACTACGCCGTCAATGCCGGCAGCAAGATTGGCACCAGCGGCACTTTGCCGTCGGGCGAAACCGGCCTTTACCTTGAAGTCCGCTACAACGGACAAGTCATGAATCCGCTTTCATGGATTAACTGATGTTTCAGACGGCCTGAGTGAATTTTTCCTCCAGGCCGTCTGAATTTTCATCATAAACTACAATAAAACACGATTTTCACGCCTGTTCAGCACATTAAACAACAAACTTTTACCTTAAACTTATTGTTCCGAGCGTTTAAATCAAATAAAGTCAACGGGTTCAGAGAAAACAAAAACCACTTTGCTTACCGTACACAAAAAGAAAGTCAAACGAATGTCAACAAAATCCACTTTGAAAAAAGTTGCAATCTACACTCTCGGCGCGTTTAGCGGCATCGCCCTCAGTCTGAGTGTACAAAGTTTTGCCGCCGAAAAAGACAAAAAAGACAACGAGGCCCTGCCCGTGCAAACCATCCGCACCATGGCAGAAGTGTACGGCCAAATCAAAGCCAACTATTACCAAGACAAACCAGACGCCGAGCTCTTTGAAGGTGCAATGAAAGGCATGGTGTCCGACCTCGATCCGCATTCCGAGTATATGGACAAAAAAGGCTATGCTGAAATGAAAGAGTCCACCAGCGGCGAATTCGGCGGCTTGGGCATGGAAATCGGACAAGAAGACGGCTTCGTCAAAGTCGTTGCCCCGATTGAAGACACACCCGCAGAGCGCGCCGGCGTGAAAAGCGGCGACTTCATCGTCAAAATCGACAATACCTCTACGCGCGGCCTGACCGTCAGCGAAGCCGTCAAAAAAATGCGCGGCAAACCGGGCACCAAAATCACCCTGACCCTTTCACGCAAAAATGCCGACAAACCCATCGTCGACAACCTGACCCGCGCCATCATCAAAGTCAAAAGCGTGCGCCATCATCTGCTTGAAACAGACTACGGCTACATCCGCGTCTCCCAATTCCAAGAGCGCACCGTTGCCGCGCTTAACGAAGCCGCACAAGCCCTTGTCAAAGAAAACAAAGGCCCGCTCAAAGGCATCATCCTCGACTTGCGCGACGACCCGGGCGGCCTGCTCAACGGTGCAGTCGGCGTATCCGCAGCCTTCCTGCAACCTGACGTCACCGTTGTCAGCACCAAAGGCCGCAACAAAAAAGAAGGCATGGTGCTCAAAGCAACTGCCGAAGACTACATCACCACCAGCGGCAAAGACCCGCTGGCCGGATTGCCTGCCGAGCTGAAAACCATTCCGATGACCGTCCTGATTAACGCAGGCTCGGCATCCGCTTCTGAAATCGTTGCCGGCGCATTGCAAGACCATAAACGCGCCGTCGTCGTCGGCACACAAAGTTTCGGCAAAGGCTCCGTGCAAACCCTGATTCCGCTTTCCGGCGGCAGCGCAGTCAAACTGACTACCGCCCTTTACTACACGCCAAACGACCGCTCGATTCAAGCACAAGGCATTGTTCCTGACGTTGAAGTCAAAGACAAAGACCGCGCCTTTGAAAGCCGCGAAGCCGATTTGGTCGGCCATATCGGCAATCCGTTGGGCGGCCAAGACGTCAACAGCAGCACTGAAACGCCTGCCGACGCTGAAACCAAAGCCGATAAAGACAAGTCTAAAAAAGACAAAGACGAAGACATCTCCAGCCGCCGCATTCCAAATCCGGCCAAAGACGATCAGCTCCGCAAAGCCTTGGACTTGGTGAAAAATCCAGCCGAATGGCAAAAATCTTTAGGTTTGGCAGCGAAAAAACCTGCACCGAAAAAAGATGCGGATAAAGACAGCAAAAAATAAACCTGTTATTTCTCAATAAAAAAGGTCGTCTGAAAACGATATGATTGTTTTCAGACGACCTTTTCACACATCAAATATTCCACAGGGAAAACACCATGGCAAAAGCCCCCAAAACCATCTACCAATGCACCGAATGCGGCGGCACTTCCCCGAAATGGCAAGGCAAATGCCCGCATTGCGGCGAGTGGAACACGCTTCAGGAAAGCCTGGCCGCGCCCGAACCGAAAAACGCCCGCTTCCAATCTTGGGCGGCGGACACCTCGACCGTCCAATCCCTCTCCGCCGTTACCGCCACCGAAGTGCCGCGCAATCCGACCGGCATGGGCGAGCTTGATCGCGTATTGGGCGGCGGTTTGGTCGATGGCGCGGTCATCCTGCTCGGCGGCGACCCCGGCATCGGCAAATCTACGTTGCTGTTGCAAACCATCGCCAAAATGGCGCAAAGCCGCAAAGTGCTGTACGTTTCCGGTGAGGAATCCGCCCAACAAGTCGCCCTGCGTGCACAGCGTTTAGAACTACCTACCGAAGGCGTGAACCTGCTTGCCGAAATCCGTATGGAAGCGATTCAGACGGCCTTGAAACAGCATCAGCCCGAAGTCGTCGTCATCGACTCCATCCAAACCATGTATTCCGACCAAATCACTTCCGCCCCAGGCTCCGTGTCTCAGGTGCGCGAATGTGCCGCCCAACTGACGCGTATGGCGAAACAGATGGGCATCGCCATGATATTGGTCGGACACGTTACCAAAGACGGTGCGATCGCCGGCCCGCGCGTACTGGAACATATGGTCGATACCGTGCTGTATTTCGAGGGCGACCAACATTCCAACTACCGCATGATACGCGCCATCAAAAACCGCTTCGGCGCGGCAAACGAACTGGGCGTATTCGCCATGACCGAAAACGGTTTGAAAGGCGTTTCCAACCCGTCTGCCATCTTCCTTGCCAGCTACCGCGACGACACGCCCGGCTCGTGCGTTTTAGTTACACAAGAAGGCAGCCGCCCGCTTCTGGTCGAAATTCAGGCATTGGTCGATGACGCACACGGCTTCACCCCCAAACGCCTTACCGTCGGCCTCGAACAAAACCGCCTCTCCATGCTACTCGCCGTCCTCAACCGCCACGGCGGTATCGCCTGCTTCGACCAAGACGTCTTCCTCAACGCCGTCGGCGGCGTCAAAATCGGCGAACCTGCCGCCGACCTAGCCGTCATCCTCGCCATGCTCTCCAGCTTCCGCAACCGCCCCATGCCTGAAAAAACCGTCGTATTCGGCGAAATCGGCTTAAGCGGTGAAGTCCGCCCTGTTGCACGCGGACAAGAGCGGCTCAAAGAAGCGGAAAAACTCGGCTTCAAACGCGCCATCGTCCCCAAAGCCAATATGCCGCGCAATGCCAAAGAGTTTCCAAACCTGAAAATCTACGGCGTCAGCAGTTTGCAGGAAGCGATTGACGTTTGTCGTGACGGGGATTAAACCGTTTCGATAATCCGACTCAAAAAACAATCATCTAAAAGGCCGTCTGAAAACTTTCAGACGGCCTCTCTTTAAATTTAAATAATTTTGTTATACTATAACGAACGACTTTATTCTATCTTTTCTACACATCGAAAATCGGAGAGAAATCATGAAAAAAACCGCTTTGCTTATCGCATCCGCCTTCCTGTTCAGCACTGCCGCACACGCCCATCGCGTTTGGGTTGAAACCGCCCACACGCATGGTGGCGAATACCTTGAAGCCGAATTGGGCTATGGTGAATTCCCAGAGCTTGAGCCCATCGCTAAAGACCGCCTGCACATTTTCAGCAAACCCATGCAACTGGTAACTGAAAAAGGCAAAGAAAACATGATTCAAAAAGGCACATACAATTACCAATACCGTAGCAAACTGCCGGTCAAAGACGGCAGCTACTTGGTAACCGCCGAATACCAACCGACTTTCTGGTCAAAAAACAGCGCGGGTTGGAAGCAGGCAAGCATCAAAGAAATGCCTGATGCAAGCTATTGCGAACAAACCCGTATGTTCGGCAAAAACATCGTCAATGTCGGCCACGAAAGCGCAGATACTGCCATCATCACCAAGCAAGTCGGCCAACATTTAGAAATCGTACCTTTGGACAACCCTGTCAACGTCCACGTCGGCGAACGCTTCAAAGTCCGCGTCCTCTTCAATGGCGAGCCACTGCCTAACGCCACCGTTACCGCCACATTTGACGGCTTCGACACCAGCGACCGCAGCAAAACCCATAAAACCGAAGCCCAAGCCTTCTCCGATCCCACCGATGATAAAGGCGAAGTCAGCATCATTCCATTGCGCCAAGGTTTCTGGAAAGCCAG
>ERZ1699241.459-NODE-459-length-9014-cov-2.537864_pt1 | contig 9014 bp, 9 predicted proteins | sample MGYA00581545_ERZ1699241 | MGnify/ENA primary metagenome ERZ1699241 (study PRJEB42319, sample SAMD00040323) | human oral metagenome | material: saliva | host: Homo sapiens | study: EMG produced TPA metagenomics assembly of PRJDB4115 data set (Metgenomic analysis of... | reverse complement strand
ATATATCCGTGCTCTGCGTCTGAACCAAAATGAGAAGGAAAAGGTATTGGAAACACGATTCTTCTTAATTCAGATTTATCTCGTTTGTGAGCTTACATCGTAGTAAGAAGAATTTATAGATATCTAAATGAAAAAACAGAAAAACCCGTTAAACCCGTTATTGTTTTTCGTAAATACGATAGGGCTTGGGAAAAATTGTTTAGAAAAATATTTGAAGAAGTGAAAGGGAAAAATCAAGATTTTGATGACAAAATAGTTTTATGCTTGTTAGAGGAACGTTTCTTTTATTGTCAAACAGGATCAATGGGAGGGGGAATAACAGATGGTAATGTTATCTCAGTTACTAATCTTAAAAGAATTTCTAACGAGTTAAAAAAAACCAAAGAGAAAGACTTTAATAGCATTAAATCGTTACTTACTAAAGAGTAAATATAAATAAATGGTGATTAATGATGAATTCTCAAGAAAGACTAATAACAATTTTTCTTCGCCTACAATCTGGGAAACGATTATCTAAAGCTCAATTAACTAGGGAGTTTTCTGTAAATCCAAAAACTATTCAACGTGATATTAGTACACTAAGGAGAATAATAGAAGAACAGCATCTTTCAAATTGTGAAATAGTATTTGATACTTCTGATAATACCTATCGTTTTTTAGGGGAGACTACTTTTAATAAAAAATATATCTTGATTATTTCAAAGATACTTTTAGAAAATAGAGCATTGAATAAATCAGAGATGAATTCGTTGCTAGAAAGCCTTTTAGCATTACTTTCGAGTGAAGAAATGAAAGAGGTTAAATCTATTATAGAAAATGAACATTTTAATTATAAATCATTGACAAATGAAAAAGATAGGATTGAAACTGTATGGTTTATATCTGAGGCAATTCGGAGTAAACAAATGTTAGAAATAGACTATAATGCTCCTCTAAAAGAAAAGAAAACTCATATTATTTTTCCGGTTTCTTTATACTACGATGCTCATTATTTTTATTTAGTTGCTTATCATCTAAAATATGAAAACTATACAACCTTTCGAATTGATAGAATAAGTAGTTATAGTAAATCTAATGAAAAAAAACCAAATATATCCTATGGGAAAATTTATAAAGATGGAGATGTTCGTAATCAAAAAGTTGATGCTTTTGAAGGTAGTAGGGTTAGAATTACTTTGATATATAAAGGGAATTCAGAAATTATTTTAGACAAATTTCCAAATCATACAATTCTTTCGGCAGAAAAAGATGAGATGAAGATTCAAATCGATACACAATATACTCCAGGACTCAAAAGATGGATTTTAGGGCAAGGTGGAGAGGTGACTGTATTAACTCCTCAAAAGTTAGTTGAAGAGTTGCAAGAAATACTTGAAAAAACATTAAAAAATTATAAAAAATAAACGAGGTAGACAAAATAAGTCTACCTCGTTTTTTATAATAGAGATATAAAAAGTGAAAGAAGGAAGATAGAATGAGAAAAGTGGAAATAGAAAAAACTTTTGAAATTGAATTACTAACTAATATGAATGAAGTAATAGAATTTCATAATAGACATTATGGAGGACAGATGATTGTATTATCTCTATCAGATATAAAAGAATTGGTTGAAGGAAAATTTTTTGCTTGGTCAACTGGGCAAGGGGAATATTCGGAAGTATTATATTTAGATGAAGAAGTGAAGGAAGTAATTAAGAAAATAGTATAAGGAGAATTTTCATGTCGAAAAAAAATATTATAGATTACAAAGTTAGCCGTCAACTAAAACTTGCATTAGAAGTACTAAATAATCGTATTCTTGAAAAAGAGTATAAAGTTATTGAAAGCCAAGATATTTTATTCAGCATACTAGATGTTTGTGATACAGGTATGGGTTATGCTTTAGGGTATTATTCTTTAACAAAAAGTAAATTGTTAAAGGAGTTTTCTAACGCGAAAGTTATTGATGGAAGAAATCGATCTTCTATAGAAGTTGATGAATTAAATATACTTTCTAGAAGAAGGACAATTAACGATATTATTGTTTCTTCACCAGTAGAAATCATTAAAGAACCGTCTTCTTCATATTACCTTACAGAATGTAATGCTTTTCCAATATCTGAACACTTGAAATCTATTTTTGACTTTGCAGAGGAGATGCGTTTACAAAATTCACCTGATGGTGTTATTGATTCATATTGGATACTAAATGGAATTTCTCAAGAAAGGGAAACAAATGCAAATCAACTTATTTATAAACAATATCTATTAACAGGAAACATTCACACAGAAGAATTTTTACTAGGTGTATTTAAAAATTCTAAGTTTTTATATAAGGATTTTTCTGATGGCAAACTTGAGAGGGAAAAAGCTTCAAAAATAAAAAAAGAGTCTCAAATTTCTGTTAAGTTATCTAACCCAGATTATTCATTATTAAATGATATTGCTGCCGATATAACTTTAAAAGCTAAAAACGGTGAATTGATGGATGTTATTGGACGAGATGAAGAAATTCGTAAAGTAGAGATGGTTCTCACACGTAGAGATAAAAACAACGTTGTTTTATTAGGAGATGGCGGTGTAGGTAAATCGGCAATAGTTGATGGGATAGCAATGCGTATTGCTAAAAATGAGATTGTATCACTTAAAGGGAAGAAAATTTTGCAATTTAGTCTAAACGATTTAAAAGCTAAAATTGGAGGAGTTAGTAGTGAAGGAATTATTAAATTCATTGAAGAGATGAAACGAGAAAAAGATGTAATTTTATTTATTGATGAGATTCATATATTAGGAAGGGTTAAACATATAATGGATGCATTTAAACCTTTAATGGCACGTGGAGATTTTCGAATTATTGGTGCTACAACACCAATGGAATGGAAATTATATATCTCAAGTGATACTGCACTAGTCAGACGTATTGAAAAAGTAATAGTAGATGAACAAAGTATTGAAGAAACTATCAATATTGTTAAAAATGTATCGTCAGTATATGAAAATTTTCATCGCGTAAATTTTGAGGAGGATACTATTGAGTTAGCGGTAAGATTAGCTAAGAAATATCTAAAGGGAGAGAAACTGCCAGATTCTGCCTTTACAGTAATCGATAATGCAGCGGCTTTAGCTCGAATTGAAGCGAATCAAGACATTGTTATGATTAGAGATTACAGAAATGAAGTAAATAAATTAAAGAAACAACTAAAAGAAGCGGAATCTATAGAATATAATGAAGCTGCTGTTGATGATATAAGAAAAAGACTTGAACTTAAAGTTAGAGATTTTCAAAAAGAACGCAATAATTTAACTTTTAATAATTATGAATTTAAAATTACAAAGGAAGATATAAAAAAAGCAGTAGAGCAAAAAGCCGGTGTTAAAATTAGAGAGCAAGATTTGAAAGTTGGTAAAGATGCAGATGAGGAAGAATTAAGTAGAATTTCTAATTTGAAGAGTATCTTAGCAACAAAAGTTATTGGACAAATGGAGGCTACAAATACCATAGCAGAGGCTGTTATTCGTTCAAAAACAGGATTTAGAAATCCTAAACGTCCTATTGGAGTTTTCTTATTTTTAGGTACTAGTGGAGTCGGAAAAACAGAAACAGCGAAAGTATTATCGGAAGAATTAACAGGTTCAGTTGATGATCTTATTCGTTTAGATATGTCGGAGTATCAACAAGAACATGAAGTAGCAAAATTAATAGGTGCTCCTCCTGGTTATGTAGGTTATAGAAATGGAGGTATTTTGACAAGGGCTGTAAAAAATAATCCAAAATCTGTTGTATTGTTAGATGAGATTGAAAAAGCACATCCTAGAATATATGATTTAATGTTACAAGTTTTTGATGATGGAATTTTAACAGATGGTATGGGTGAAAGAGTAGATTTTACAAATACAATTATTATATTAACTTCAAATTTAGGTTCAAATTTAATTAGAGAGGAGAAGAAAGTTGGCTTTACAAAATATGGAATGGAACAGATAATTCAAGAAAAAACCATGAGAGCAATTAAAAATTTTTTCCGTCCAGAATTATTAAATCGTATAGATGAAATCGTAACCTTTAAATCCTTCACAGAAGAGTCAATATTTAAAATTACTAGCTTATTACTTGAAAAAGAAGTAGAAATCATTAAGGAAAGTGGCTATGAATTGAAGTTTACGAAGGAGGCAGTTAGATTTCTTGTTAAAACAACTTATGATTCAGAAAAAGGAGCCCGAGCAATTCGGCGAGGAATTACTAAGCTAATAGAGACACCTTTATCAGAGTTGATTATCAATAATTGTATTAATAAAGGAGATAAGGTAGTTATAGATTCCGACGGATTTGAATTGTTATTTGAAGTTGTTAAGTAAAGGAGGATAATTATGGGACTTTCTTATGGACCAAAGTATACGTGGACAAATCACTTTGAAAAAAGAGCTCAAGAACGTTTTGGAGTAAATGAGGAACGACTATCAAAGTGGATTGGTAGACAAATCGGGAGTCTAACAGTTTATGATTCTAATGTAGAGCAACGACCTGAAGAAAGAAAATATATTTCTGATTATGGAGTTATTTTTGTATGTAATACAGTTGAACAAAAATTTATCACTTGTTATGAAGCGAAAGATATAATTTTAGAAGGGAAGAAGGTAACAATTCATGATTATAATGTAGATTTATTTAGGGATGAAGTAGAAAATCTAGCAAGAAAATATTGCTTAAAAGATGCTAAGGAAATGTTATGTAGTGTAGAGGATCATCTACATAAGTTTCAGGAAATTTCTCAAAAATTAATCTCAGGAAGATTGACAAATTATAACTATAATCTTATTACTAACTTAATTGATGAGTTTCATGTAATTAAGTCTGCAATGAGAGTTATAGAAACAAAACGTGGTGATTTTAAAATTTAATTTATACATTTGAGTTTTCTAATGGCTATTTTAAATCTGGTATTTGAAAAGAAATATACATTAGTTTGCTAATATGTTATAATTATAAAAAAATAAAATGGATGTAATCTTTTTAAGGAGAAAAAATTAATGAAGGATTTTAAAAGTATTTATCAAGAAGAATATGAAAAACTTAATAAACAACAGAAACAAGCAGTCGATTCAGTAGAAGGTCCAGTGATGGTTATTGCTGGTCCTGGTACAGGGAAAACCCAAATTCTTTCTCGTCGTGTTGCGAATATCTTAACTAATTACAACACCAAAGGGTTTTATTCACAATCTTCAGAGAAACCTTATTTTTAAAGTATCTATAACGTTATATACAGACCTAAAATAATATAAAATACTTTAGATACTCTTTAAAATAAATTAGAAGTTAAACCTACAGGCTGGATAAAATTTTCTTTCTTGTAGGTTTTCTATGTAAAATATAGCCCAGTATAATCATCTATTGTATAATTGAAAAATATAATAAATAATGGTAAGGAAAAGATATTTATGAACGAGAGAGAATTGAAGGTATGACACCATACATCACAGCAACAGCAAACAACAATGGAATAGGGTATTTTATTTCTAATAAAAATGCAACATTGCAAGAAAAATGTATCTCGGTTAATCGTAACGAATCGGTAGAATATTCATTTTATCATTCATACTCTGCACTTTTTGGAAATGATACTAGAAAATTAATTCCGAAATACAGTGATGACCATGTGGCGAAGTTTATCTCGTTTATGATTTCTAGTCAAAAAGAAAAGTATGGGTATGGTTATAAGATGGGAACAGCACGCTTGAAACGCCAGAAAATATTATTACCTATAAATAAAGATGAGTCTATAAATTATGATTTTATGAAGAAATATATATTAATTCAAGAGATAATTTCTATATATTCAATTTTAGATTGTTATAGATAAAATTAGTATATGTACTAAATTAGACTAAAAAGCACTTTTCTAGATGCAGAATAGTGCTTTTTATGTTTATGAATATATTTTATCAAATACATTTTTTCTTAATTTTCTTGTTGCAAAAACTAACAGTATGATTAATATTAAAGAGTATACTATTCCTACTATATGTGCTGATGATGGCAGCATAGCAACTAAGAAAAATGTCACGACATTAAGTAGTACTAATAATAAAATAGCTCCGAAAGCTAAAATAGTTAATAGGACTTGATTTATCGAACTACGATTAGCTAAATCTGTGATAGTGTTCCAGTTTAGATATAATTTTTTATAGTCGCTTGTATAACTATAGAATGAAAAGACAATACTTGAAATAATATAAGATATTATTGTTACAATTGCTAATAAGATTGGTGTCTTAGTTATAACTAACATCACAATCAGAGCAAGTAATCCAAAACCAAGTTGTAAACAAGTGGCGATTGCTAATTTGATTTTTAGGTATTTTTTGAAATCAAAAGGAAGAGATTTTAAAAAATAGTAATCTTGTTTTTCTAGTGATATTGCTATACTTGTAAAATTCATTGGATTAGAATTAATGTACAATGCTAACGTGAATCCTATAGTCATAGCTACTGGGTAGAATATAGGTGGTAGTGTAATACCTCCGTGCTTTCTAATTTCTATAATTGGAATTACAAATATACCAAGTGTAACTATAAGATTAGTAAATACAGTTGACGAAATTGTACTGTTTAACAATAGTTTTACATTTCTCTTAATTAGTTTAGAAAATAGTGTAGTTGATGTACTATTAGTATTTTCTTTGATTTTTACAGCTTTAGAACTAGATGTGTATGTATTACCAGATATTCTATATAAGTCTTTCATATATTTTCTTATTACAAATATATATGTAGTAAAGAAAGAAATAAGTGCTAAGATAATAGCTACTATTAAGTAAGTATAAGTCTTAGAAATATCTAATACGAGTATATTTAAAAATAAATCTCCTGAATAATCAGAATCAAAACTTTTAAAAGTATGAGCAAAATTAAATATGTATCCTGTGAAGAATATCAACACAATTAATATTGTAGCTGCATTAACTTTCCCTTTATTCTTCTTGAAATTTGGGATATAAGTAATAAATGAAAGTAGTGTCATAATAGAACATATTAAAGTAATCATAAATGCAAAACTATATACTAATACGAAGAAAAATTTTTGAATTGAAAACTCTGCATTTAATCCAATAATCAAGTTTATAACTATTAAAGGAGTAAAATTACTGATAACTTGTGAAAGTAGAGTGAACAATTTACTAAAAAATATTTCAGATCCTGTAACAGGTAAGTGAATAATCGCCAATGTATCATCACTTTCGTAAAACATATTGATAAAATTATTTAAAATCTGAATAAACACTAATAATAAAATAAAGAAAAGTATATTTCGATATCCCGGTCCAGAAAAGTTAAAACCACGAGAAAATATTGAAAATAAAAATAAAATATGTAAGAAATTGAAAAAATTAAGCATTAAAACATTTCTAAAAAGATTATGTCTTATATCGCTCTTTCCACTGAATTTTTTTCTGTATTTTATTCTTTGAGGTGAAAAACTATAAAGAAGATTCGTTAAGAATAATTCTTTAATTACATTGAATCTCATATTTAATCACCACCTAAAATATTTGAATTTGAATTTTTTACTATATTAAGATAAATTTCTTCTAAATTATCTCCCTCAAATTGTTCTTTAAGCTCGTTAAGTGTACCGATAAAAACTAGTTTTCCTTTGCTGAGGATGCCTATTCTATCGCATAGATGTTCAGCGACCTCCAAGACATGGGTAGAGAATAGAACACTATTGCCTTTAGTGGCATGTTCTTTCATTAAGTTTTTCAAGTCAAATGCAGCTTGTGGATCTAATCCTGTCATCGGTTCATCCATAATCCAAAACTTAGGTTCTGATAATAATGCTCCAATAACAAATACTTTTTGTCTCATACCATGAGAGAAGGAACTAATTTCTTGGTGTTCAACTCCTATCATATTAAATAATTTGCAGTACCTATTAAGAATATCATCTCTTGTTTCATTATCAATTTCATATATGCTAGCGACTAATGACCAATATTCAAAGGCCGATAATGTAAGAAACATATCAGGTGAATCAGGTACATAGCCAATTTGCTTTTTGCACGCTAATCTATTATTTTTTAAAAGTAGCTTATTAAAATAAATATCTCCCGAAGTAGGCTCTAATATACTAACTAGAGATTTGATTGTAGTTGACTTACCAGCTCCGTTATGTCCAATAAGTCCGAATATTTCCCCATCATTGATTGTAAAACTTAAATCATCAACAGCGCACTTTGTATCAAATTTAACAGTAAGATTTTTAATTTCTATCATAAATTATCCCTCCAATCTGTATCTATAGTTATATTATACTTGTAATCGTTTTAATCGACAAGAGTATAATTTAATTATTTCTATAATAAATAATAAATTTTAAAGTTGTAAATGAAACGCCTGGAATAGTTTATTAAAAATACTAATGTGATACACCTGGAAGTGTTTATTTATAAGTTGAAAATGATACACCTGGTTAAGTGTGGAAATAGAATGTGATAATAGCAAGTAAAAAAAGATATAAAAAAAATTAAAAAAGTATTGACAAGAAAAAATAAAAGTGGTATTATTTAGTACGTGAGTGTTACGGCACTCTGTGTAAAGCCACTATGGCTTATAAAAAATTTAAAAACGTGATACACCTGGATAGGTGATTCACAAAGTATCGAGGAAAGGAGGAAATCAGGAAAATGCCAACTATTAACCAATTAGTTCGTAAACCTCGTAAATCAAAAGTATCGAAATCAGATTCACCAGCACTTAACAAAGGTTACAACTCTCAAAGAAAGAAAGAAACTAACATTTCTTCACCACAAAAACGTGGAGTTTGTACTCGTGTTGGGACTATGACACCTAAAAAACCTAACTCAGCTTTACGTAAATATGCACGTGTTCGTTTATCAAACCAAATCGAAGTAACAGCATATATCCCAGGTATCGGACACAACCTACAAGAACACAGTGTTGTACTTATTCGTGGAGGACGTGTAAAAGACTTACCAGGGGTACGTTACCACATTATTCGTGGAGCTTTAGATACTGC
>ERZ1699241.458-NODE-458-length-9050-cov-2.922784_pt1 | contig 9050 bp, 8 predicted proteins | sample MGYA00581545_ERZ1699241 | MGnify/ENA primary metagenome ERZ1699241 (study PRJEB42319, sample SAMD00040323) | human oral metagenome | material: saliva | host: Homo sapiens | study: EMG produced TPA metagenomics assembly of PRJDB4115 data set (Metgenomic analysis of... | reverse complement strand
TTTTCAAGCCGAAGAAGGCTTACGAGGTGCTCAGTAGTCTCGTGTGCTCGGAGATGTGTTGAAGATACATCCATAGAGCTGTCCTGCCAGAGGCTTATTGTGGGCGATGACCAGAGTTGGTTTATTGACTTTGGAAATGACCTGACTCATAGTATAGGTCTTCCCTGTTCCAGTCGCCCCCATCAGAATCTGAGCTTTTTCTCCACCCTCGATATTATCTACCAATTGCTCGATAGCTTGGGGTTGATCTCCTGATGGTTGATATTTTGATACTAGTTTAAATTGATTATCTGTAATGCGATTGATCATAAGAATCCTCTCTCCATGTGCTATTCCTATTTTAGCATACTTACAGCATTTTCACGAAGAAAAGGACGGACCGAAGTCACATCCTTTCATTTTCTTTCTTTAATTGATAGCCAAGATAGACAATCAGTAGCAACAAGACTAGACTTGTCATAATAGAACCCTCTATGCCAAAAGAACCTCCTGATAGCCAGCTCTGATCGCCTTGTGGTAAAAAGGTCATCAGCGATGTTCCTGACGGTTGACCACTAACTAAAATCCCAAAGAGATTTCCCTGAGCAAAATTCCAGGCCCCATGAATACCTGCAACACCCCAAACTGTATCGGTTTTGAGAAGGTAAAGAGCCATGGCAACTCCGAATAAAAAGAGATTCACTAGAGATAAAGGTGTAAGACCAGAATTCCCAGCATGAAGAAGAGTAAAAAGTACGCTAGATATAATAATAGCAAGTTTTAAATTGGTTCTTGAGGCCAATTGTGGAAGGAGCCATGCACGGGACACCACTTCTTCTGCTGTCCCCTGTAAAATCCAAAATGGAATGGTAAAAATGACAAAGGCAAGCGAATAAGGATTCAAATGAATGGACTCAAAACGATATTGCCCTAATGCTACTAAACCTAACAAGGTCAGAAGAAAAAGTGCCAGACCTAGCCCAAATCCTTTCAGAAGACTGCTGAGGAAATTTTCTCTATAAAATCCCAAGGTTCGAATAGGTCTTTTCTCAACTTTTCTAGTCCATCTGAACACAGTGTTGAGAATAAAACCAAAGGCCAGCAATTCTAAAATTAAATGAAAATCACTTGTTTTATCCATCATGCTCTGCTGCAAAGTCTGCAAGTAGGTAGCAAAAGCTTGACCAGCCTCTCCAAAATTTCTAGCAAGTCCGATGAGAGCTAACAAACTAATACCATACAGAGTATAAGCCACAAACTCTCCTATGAAGACAAAAGCAAAGGCTAACAAGGGGCTTGTGTAAATGTTTAAACTCATTTTTGAAGTTTGGAAATCATTAAATATTCTTTTGTTCTTCATATCCCTGTCCTCTTTTTCTATTATATACTATTATTATAGCACTTTATAGTAGCAATTCAAAAAAGAAAAGAAGAACTCGATGTTATATTTTCTAACACAGGAATATAAAAATTTGCCTTTTTTTACTTTTTCTGATATAATGAGAAAATATTCGGAAAAGGAGACTAAAAATGAAGAAAAAATTTCTAGCATTTTTGCTAATTTTATTCCCAATTTTCTCATTAGGTATTGCGAAAGCAGAGACGATTAAGATTGTTTCTGACACCGCCTATGCACCTTTTGAGTTTAAAGATTCAGATCAAACTTATAAAGGAATTGATGTTGACATTATCAACAAAGTCGCTGAGATTAAAGGATGGAACATTCAGATGTCCTATCCTGGATTTGACGCAGCAGTCAATGCGGTTCAAGCTGGTCAAGCTGACGCTATCATGGCAGGGATGACAAAGACGAAAGAACGTGAAAAAGTCTTCACCATGTCTGATACTTACTACGATACAAAAGTTGTCATTGCAACTACAAAGGCACACAAGATTAGCAAGTACGACCAATTGTCTGGTAAAACTGTTGGTGTTAAAAACGGAACAGCCGCTCAACGTTTCCTAGAAACGATTAAAGATAAATACGGCTTTACTATTAAAACATTTGACACTGGTGATTTGATGAACAACAGCTTAAGTGCTGGTGCCATCGATGCCATGATGGATGACAAACCTGTTATCGAGTATGCCATTAACCAAGGTCAAGACCTCCATATTGAAATGGATGGTGAAGCTGTAGGGAGTTTTGCTTTCGGTGTTAAAAAAGGAAGCAAATATGAGCACCTGGTTACTGAATTTAACCAAGCCTTGGCTGAAATGAAAAAAGATGGTAGTCTTGATAAAATCATCAAGAAATGGACTGCTTCATCATCTTCAGCAGTGCCAACCACAACTACTCTCGCAGGCTTAAAAGCTATTCCTGTAAAAGCTAAATACATCATTGCCAGCGATTCTTCTTTTGCACCTTTTGTTTTCCAAAATTCAAGCAACCAATTTACTGGTATTGATATGGAATTGATTAAGGCTATCGCTAAAGATCAAGGTTTTGAAATTGAAATTACCAACCCTGGTTTCGATGCTGCTATCAGTGCTGTTCAAGCTGGTCAAGCAGATGGTATCATTGCTGGTATGTCTGTCACAGATGCTCGTAAGGCAACTTTTGACTTCTCAGAATCCTACTACACTGCCAATACTATCCTTGGTGTCAAAGAATCAAGCACTATTGCTTCTTATGAAGATTTAAAAGGGAAGACAGTCGGTGTTAAAAACGGGACTGCTTCTCAAACCTTCCTAACAGAAAATCAAAGCAAATACGGTTACAAAATCAAAACCTTCGCTGATGGTTCATCAATGTATGACAGTTTAAACACTGGTGCCATTGATGCCGTTATGGATGATGAACCTGTCCTTAAATATTCTATTAGCCAAGGGCAAAAATTGAAAACCCCAATCGCTGGAACTCCAATCGGTGAAACAGCCTTTGCCGTTAAAAAAGGAGCAAATCCAGAATTGATTGAAATGTTCAACAACGGACTTGCAAACCTTAAAGCAAACGGTGAATTCCAAAAGATTCTTGACAAATACCTAGCTAGCGAATCTTCAACTGCTTCAACAAGCACTGTTGACGAAACAACTATCTGGGGCTTGCTTCAAAACAACTACAAACAACTCCTTAGTGGGCTTGGTATCACTCTTGCTCTAGCTCTTATCTCATTTGCTATTGCCATTGTTATCGGGATTATCTTCGGTATGTTTAGCGTTAGCCCATACAAATCTCTTCGTGTAATCTCTGAAATTTTCGTTGACGTTATCCGTGGTATTCCATTGATGATTCTTGCAGCCTTCATCTTCTGGGGTATTCCAAACTTCATCGAGTCCATCACAGGCCAACAAAGTCCAATTAACGACTTTGTAGCTGGTACTATTGCCCTATCGCTCAATGCAGCCGCTTATATCGCTGAAATCGTTCGTGGTGGTATTCAGGCCGTTCCAGTTGGCCAAATGGAAGCCAGCCGAAGCTTGGGTATCTCTTATGGAAAAACCATGCGTAAGATTATCTTGCCACAAGCAACTAAATTGATGTTGCCAAACTTTGTTAACCAATTCGTTATCGCTCTTAAAGATACAACCATCGTATCTGCTATCGGTTTGGTTGAACTCTTCCAAACTGGTAAAATTATCATTGCCCGTAACTACCAAAGTTTCAAGATGTATGCAATCCTTGCTATCTTCTATCTTGTAATTATCACACTTTTGACTAGACTAGCGAAACGCTTAGAAAAGAGGATTCGTTAATGGCAAAATTAAAAATTGATGTAAATGACTTACATAAGCAATATGGAAAAAATAAGGTCCTAAAAGGAATTACGACTAAGTTCTATGAAGGAGATGTTGTTTGTATCATCGGTCCTTCAGGTTCTGGTAAGTCAACCTTCCTCCGTAGCCTTAATCTTCTAGAAGAAGTCACTAGCGGTCACATCACTGTGAACGGTTATGACTTAACTGAAAAAACTACCAACGTTGACCACGTCCGTGAAAATATCGGAATGGTTTTCCAACACTTCAACCTCTTCCCACACATGTCTGTATTGGACAACATTACCTTTGCTCCTATTGAGCACAAGTTGATGACTAAGGAAGAAGCAGCGAAATTGGGAATGGAGTTGCTTGAAAAGGTTGGTCTAGCAGATAAAGCTAATGCTAACCCAGATAGCCTATCAGGTGGTCAAAAACAACGCGTGGCCATCGCTCGTGGACTAGCAATGAATCCAGACATCATGCTCTTTGATGAACCAACTTCTGCCCTTGACCCTGAGATGGTCGGAGACGTACTAAACGTTATGAAGGAATTGGCTGAACAAGGCATGACCATGATTATCGTAACCCATGAGATGGGATTTGCTCGTCAGGTTGCCAACCGCGTTATCTTTACTGCAGATGGTGAATTCCTTGAAGACGGAACACCTGATCAAATCTTTGATAACCCTCAACACCCACGTCTGAAAGAGTTCTTGGACAAGGTCTTAAACGTCTAAACTTAAACTGTAAGGATTTCCTTGCAGTTTTTTTCTATCTCGTATTGGATTTTTTGATTTTTCGGAAAATTATGTTAGAATTAAGTTTATGAAATGAGATTTCCTCATACCTAGCAAGACTAGGAATAAAAATAGAAATTAGGTAGCTAGATGTCATCTAAGGTTATTGTTACAATTTTCGGTGCGAGTGGAGACCTGGCTAAACGCAAGCTCTACCCTTCCCTTTTTAGACTTTATAAATCCGGCAATCTTTCCAAGCACTTTGCAGTTATTGGAACTGCCCGTCGTCCTTGGAGCAAGGAATATTTTGAATCTGTTGTTGTCGAATCTATCCTTGATTTGGCAGATAGTACCGAACAGGCTCAAGAGTTCGCTAGCCACTTCTACTATCAAAGTCATGATGTCAATGATACAGAACACTACATTTCTTTGCGTCAATTGCAGGCTGAACTAAATGACAAGTACCAAGCTGAAGACAACAAGCTCTTCTTCTTGTCTATGGCACCTCAGTTCTTTGGAACTATTGCCAAACACCTCAAGTCTGAAAACATCGTAGACGGTAAAGGTTTTGAGCGTTTAATCGTTGAAAAACCGTTTGGTACAGATTACGCAAGCGCAAGCAAGTTGAATGACGAGCTCCTAGCAACATTTGACGAAGAACAAATTTTCCGTATTGACCATTATCTTGGTAAGGAAATGATCCAAAGTATCTTTGCAGTTCGCTTTGCAAACTTGATTTTTGAAAACGTTTGGAACAAGGATTTTATCGACAATGTTCAAATTACCTTTGCTGAGCGCTTAGGCGTAGAAGAACGTGGTGGCTACTATGATGAATCTGGTGCCCTCCGTGACATGGTTCAAAACCACACTCTACAACTCCTTTCTCTCCTTGCCATGGACAAGCCAGCAAGCTTCACAAAAGACGAGATTCGTGCTGAGAAGATTAAGGTCTTTAAAAACCTCTATCACCCAACTGATGAAGAACTTAAAGAATACTTTATCCGTGGTCAATACCGCTCTGGTAAGATTGATGGCATGAAATATATCTCTTATCGTAGTGAACCAAATGTGAATCCAGAATCTACAACTGAAACCTTTGCATCTGGTGCCTTCTTTGTAAACAGCGATCGATTCCGTGGTGTTCCTTTCTTCTTCCGTACTGGTAAACGTCTGACTGAAAAAGGAACTCATGTCAACATTGTCTTTAAACAAATGGATTCTATCTTTGGTGAGCCACTTGCTCCAAACATTTTGACCATCTATATCCAACCAACAGAAGGATTCTCTCTTAGCCTAAATGGGAAACAGGTAGGAGAAGAATTCAACTTGGCTCCTAACTCACTTGATTACCGTACAGATGCGACCGCAACTGGTGCTTCTCCAGAACCATACGAGAAATTGATTTATGATGTCTTAAATAACAACTCAACTAACTTTAGCCACTGGGATGAAGTTGGTGCCTCATGGAAATTGATTGACCGTATCGAAGAGCTCTGGGCTGAAAATGGTGCCCCACTTCATGACTATAAAGCTGGAAGCATGGGACCTCAAGCTAGCTTTGACTTACTTGAAAAATTCGGTGCCAAATGGACTTGGCAACCAGATATCGCCTACCGTCAAGATGGTCGTTTAGAATAAAAAAATTTCCTGCAAGTTTATGCCTTGCAGGATTTTTGCTTCTGATTAGATTAAGCCTTCCAAGAGACCTTTCATAAAGTTTTCTGAGTTAAACTCTCCAATATCATCAATTTTTTCACCAAAACCAATCAATTTAACTGGAATATTGAGTTCTTCTCGGATGGCTAGAACCACACCACCTCGAGCAGTTCCATCAATCTTAGTCAAGACAATTCCTGTTAAAGGAGTGATTTTTGAAAATTCTTTGGCCTGTACTAGGGCATTTTGACCTGTTGATGCATCAAGAGCCAAGAAGGTTTCATGAGGTGCTTCTGGCACAACACGTTTGATAATACGACCAATCTTTTCCAACTCAGCCATAAGATTATCCTTATTTTGCAGACGACCAGCGGTATCAATCATTAGAATATCGATACTTTCAGCGACAGCACGTTCCATGCCATCAAAGACCACACTGGCTGGGTCAGCTTTTTCAGGTCCAGTCACTACTGGAACGTCCACACGACGGCCCCATTCAGCTAGCTGGGCTACCGCCCCTGCACGGAAGGTATCTGCCGCAACCAACATAACCTTCTTACCAGCTTGTTTATAGCGGTGGGCTAGTTTCCCGATAGAGGTTGTTTTCCCAACACCATTCACACCAACAAAGAGCATGACTGTCAAGCCATCTTGGAAGTGAATGCTTTCATCGTAGTTACCATCCTTTTCATAAAGCTCAACCAATTTCTCAATGATGACACGGCGAAGTGCGTCCGGTTTCTTGGCGTTTTCAAGCTTGGCTTCGTAACGTAACTCCTCTGTTAAGTTAGAAGCCACCTGGACACCAACATCACTCATGATCAGCAGTTCTTCCAGTTCCTCGAAAAATTCTTCGTCAACGGAGCGGAAGTTGGCAAAGAAGGCGTTCAAGCGAGCACCGAAACCTGTACGAGTTTTCTTAAGACTGCGGTCATATTTTTCCTGAACAGTTTCTTCTGCTTGAGGCCTTTCTGCCTCAAGAACTTCAGAATTATTTTCTTCTACAGATTCTTCAAGTTCAGGATTCTCTTTCTCTGCGACTTCTTCTTGTTGAACTTCTACAACTGGCTCTGAATCCTGACTTTCTTCAACTGTCTCTTGATTTTCCTCTTCTTGGAGCGCAACTTCTTCAGAACTTTCAACTTCTGCTTCTTCTTGAGAAACTTCTTTAGCTTCTGTAAGGGCAGGCTCAGTATCTTCAGACAAATCAAGATTTTCCAGAGCTTCTTTTACAACTTCTTCGATTTTAGGTTCTTCTTTTTTTCCGAATAGACGGTCAAATAATCCCATATCTTAGTTCTCCTTTAACACATATTCTTCGATAGCCCAGGCGACAGCTTCCTCATCGTTGGTCATAGGAGTTACCACATTTGCGACTTCCTTGACTTCAGGAACAGCGTTTTGCATGGCAACACCGAGTCCTGCCCACTCAATCATAGAAAGGTCATTGGCCTCATCACCACAGGCCATGACTTGGCTTTGGTCGATTCCAAGATGGCTGATTAGTTTGGCTAAACCTGTTGCTTTGTGAACATTCTTTGGTGACCACTCTAGCAACATTTCACGTGATTTAAAGATTTCATATTGGTCAAACAATTCTGGAGAAATCTTCTGAATGGCTGCATCCAAGGGTTCTTGAGCAAAGGCAGTCACACACTTATTGTAGGTCATTTGACTAGACAGGTTTTCAAAGTCAACTGGTACAAAAGTCAAAGCTGGATTGAATTTGGCATAAAGACTTTCTTGGTCCGATTGGATTTGATAAACAGTTCCTTCTGAGATGGCGTCAAGAGGAAGTGACAATTTCTCTGTTTCTTCATACAAGCGTGCCACATCATCATATGAAAAGACTGTCTTATCAAGGATTTCACCTGTATTTTTCTGAACCAAACCACCATTAAAAGTAATTGTATACTCATCTTCGTGGTCATCAGTCCCTAGCTCATGGAGAAAGAAATCCATGGCTTTTAAGGGACGGCCCGTTGTCAATACGACCTTGATACCACGATCACGCGCAGCTTTCAGGGTTGCCTTGGTGCGATCCGTCAGCCTTTTATCAGTAGTCAGCAAGGTCCCGTCCAAGTCCAATGCAATCAATTTTATATCTGCCATTATAAGCCCTCCATATAAGCTATAACCGACTGGTCTTTATGGTGACCAATCACAGTCTCTGCTAATTCTAAAATTTCTGGTCGTGCATTTTCAGGAGCTACAGGATGTCCCACAACCTGCATCATGTGCAAGTCATTTAGATTGTCTCCAAAAGCCATGACCTGATCCATCGTGATGCTAAGTTTTTTAGCTAATTCAACAATGGCTACTCCCTTATCGACATAGTCCAGAACAATATCAATGGATTCAAAGCCAGTTGTCATAGCCTTAACACCAGGAACATGTTCATTAACCCAAGCTTCACCAGCTTCCAGCGTCTCTTCTGTGAAGTTGGTCGTAAATTTGAAAATGTCATCTGTAATATCTTCCAGGCTCGCTACTTTTTGGATATTTTCATTATAATGCTGGCTCTCTTTCAGATAGGTCTCATCAACCGTATCCAAAACATAAGAGCCTTTTTTCCCTGTTAAAAGCAATTTATTGATATCTACATAAGGTGACGTTTTCAACTTTTCAAAAGTTGCCAGATAAAACTCACGAGACATGGTCGCTTCATACAAATCCTGACCTTGATATTCGACCAAACTACCATTTTCCGCGATGAAAATAATGTCATCACGTACATCAGCAAATAATTTTTCTAGAGACAGAAATCCTCGCCCCGAAGCCACCGCGAAGTAAATCCCTTTTTCCTTGTAGGAAACCAAGAGAGACTTGAGACGGTCCATATCAAAACGCCCATTCCCATCTAGGAAGGTTCCGTCCATATCTGTTGCTACTAGTTTAATTGTCATCCTTCAATACTTTCTAAATCTTTTAACTTAACCGAAACAATTTTTGAGCCACCTGACTCTTGCATGGTCACTC
>ERZ1699241.439-NODE-439-length-9330-cov-2.036510_pt1 | contig 9330 bp, 8 predicted proteins | sample MGYA00581545_ERZ1699241 | MGnify/ENA primary metagenome ERZ1699241 (study PRJEB42319, sample SAMD00040323) | human oral metagenome | material: saliva | host: Homo sapiens | study: EMG produced TPA metagenomics assembly of PRJDB4115 data set (Metgenomic analysis of... | reverse complement strand
GCAGATCAATTCTATAGTGAAGAAGCTTGGCCTCTCCTCAAGGCAACCTTAATTTTAAGTGTTGTGAATCTCTCAACCAGCTATTTAACAGAAGAAATCCGTGTCTTGTCAGGTGCCTATAGCCGTGCGCTTTCAGGAGTTCCAGAAGCCAAAGACAAGGTCAAGGCAGCCTACCAGCTAGCACAAGGTCCTTTCAAACAAGCCTTGGGTCTCTGGTATGCCCATGAAAAATTCTCTCCAGAGGCCAAGGCAGACGTGGAGAAAAAAGTGGCAACTATGATTGATGTCTATAAGGAACGCTTGTCTAAAAATGACTGGCTGACTCCTGAAACTCGTGACAAGGCCATTGTCAAACTCAATGTCATCAAGCCTTATATCGGTTACCCAGAAGAATTGCCAGAACGTTATAAGGACAAAGTAGTAAATGAGACTGCTAGTCTTTTTGACAATGCTCTAGCCTTTGCGCGTGTGGAAATCAAACACAGTTGGAGCAAGTGGAACCAGCCTGTAGACTACAAGGAGTGGGGCATGCCTGCTCATATGGTCAATGCCTACTACAATCCACAGAAGAACCTGATTGTCTTCCCAGCGGCTATTTTACAAGCACCTTTCTATGACTTGCATCAGTCATCTTCTGCTAATTACGGTGGTATTGGTGCAGTTATTGCCCATGAAATTTCCCACGCCTTTGATACCAACGGAGCTTCCTTTGATGAAAATGGTAGCCTCAAGGATTGGTGGACAGAGAGTGACTATGCTGCCTTCAAGGAGAAAACACAAAAAGTTATTGACCAATTTGATGGACAAGATTCTTATGGAGCAACCATTAACGGTAAATTGACTGTGTCAGAAAACGTGGCTGACTTGGGAGGAATCGCTGCAGCGCTTGAAGCAGCTAAGAGAGAAGCAGACTTCTCAGCAGAAGAATTCTTCTACAACTTCGGTCGCATCTGGCGCATGAAAGGTCGTCCAGAATTTATGAAACTTTTGGCTAGTGTCGATGTACACGCACCAGCCAAACTCCGTGTCAATGTGCAAGTACCAAACTTCGATGATTTCTTTACAACCTATGATGTTAAAGAGGGAGACGGTATGTGGCGTTCACCAGAAGAGCGCGTGATTATTTGGTAAGGCAAAAAATCTAGTCATCAGAAAAAGGCATCCAATCAGGTGTGAAAGCCTTGATAGGATGCCTTTTATAATGGAAAGAATTGCTGTATAGTTTACTTATACTCTTTGAAAATCTCTTCAACCACGTCAGCTTTATCTGCAATCTCAAAGCGGTTCTTTGAGTAACCTGCGGCTAGTTTCCTAGTTTGCTCTTTGTTTTTCATTGAGTATTAAATTGCGAAATTGATTGTCATCATTTTATTAGAAAAAGGGATTGAAGGTCTTTTCGTGAGCAATAGTAGTAGCAGGACCATGCCCTGGATAGACATCGTAGTTTGGTAGGGTGAAAAGTTGGGTTTGGATACTATGGAGAAGTTGCTCCATACTACCAGTTGGAAGGTCGGTCCGCCCGATAGTTTCACGGAACAAAGCATCTCCTGTCAAGACTAGGTGAGCATCAGGAAAGACGATAGAAACACCACCGATAGAGTGACCTGGTGTTGGCAAGACGGTGAAACGAAATTCCTCTAATTGATATTCCTCATGAAAGACAAAGGTGTGTTCAGCTGGTTTTGCAACCACATCTGCCATAGCATCGTGACGAGGAAGCCCAGAGAGATTATCGACAGGAGTGTAGAGCCAGCTAGCTTCGCTCTCTGCGATATAGACAGGAGGATTGCCAAAAGTCTCGCGAACCAAGTCCAGACTCATGATATGGTCATAATGGGCGTGGGTCAATAGAATGGCACAGATCGGTTTGTTGATCTTCTCGATTGTATGACGAATGGCTTCCCAATGGCTACCAGGATCGACAACGATGAGGTGCTTTTCACCTTCTAGGTAATAGGTGTTTTCATAGGCAACGGGATTCACAGTTTTATGGATTTTCATATTGGCTCCAATCTCAAAGAATGTACTAAATTAAGTATAGCACAGTTGGGGAGAATAAGCATAAAAAGGAAATAATTCTAGAAAGAAGAATACAGTTTGGATAAGAAAAATAAGCCCCGAATGAGTTCGAGGCTTAAATTGCTTTAATTTCCTGCGTAATATTTTTGAATTCCCTTGACAATCCCTTCAACCAGTTTATCTTGGTATTCACTACTACGGATTTTTTTGTTTTCTTCTGGATTATCCATATATCCCATCTCTAGCAAAACAGCTGGTTTAGCTGTTTCACGTAGAACAGCAAAGGTTGCTTGCAAAAGTCCGGCATCCCTAGCTCCAGTCTCGGCTAGAAGTGAAGAATGGATATCAGCTGCGAGACGATTACTTTCACTTATCCGATCAGGATTATTATGCCAATCCTTATTAATCTTGCTAGGGAAGCCAGGTTCTTCCTTGTAAGAATAGGTTTGTATACCTAGATTAACGGTTGTATCATTTCCTTTTGCATTGAAATGAAGGCTGATGAAAAAGTCAGTATTAGTCTTGTTTACCATACGAGAACGTTCGGTAATAAAATCAACGTCTATATCGCTATCTCGAGAGGTAAGAACGGTGTAGCCTAGACCTTCTAATCGTTTACGTAATTTACGGTAAACTTGTAGGTTCAATTCTTTCTCAGCTATGCCATAATAATAAGCACCTCGATCCTTACCACCGTGTCCTGGATCTAGAAAAATAGTTTTAGAGTAATGTCCTTTTTGAAAACCTTGTGCTAATTCACGAACCCATTTTCCATTTCCTTGGAAGAGCTGGTTTTTGCCATCCACTGCATAGGTTCCTGTGACATATACACCATCGTCCTTAAGATAGTACCAAGCTTGATAGTCTGGGTCATAAATCCATTCCTTGTGGGCCATGTAGCCACCAGATTTGAGGTAGTAGGAACCAATCCATTGTTTTTGGGCGTAGCGTCCGCCAGATTTGAGGTAAAACCAACTAGAGTAGCTTTGGTCGTAGACCCATTCCTTATCTGCCATGGCACCGCTGGATTTGAGGTAGTAATCGCCCTTCCAGACATTGGCCAACATTCTACCGTAGCCATCAAAAGCATACCACTTGCCATTGATTTGGCTCCATTGGTTGGATAAATATTTACCTGAACCATTGATATAGTACCAATTATTTCCCATTTGGTACCAGCTGTTTTCAAGCAAGTATCCATGACTATCAAAGAAATAACCATCATAGAGGGTATCTGTAAATTTGACCCCAGTTTGACTATAAAAAGTCCACTTGCTCCCTTCTTTTACCCAGCCAGTCTGTAGAGGTTGATTGGGTTTGGTTTCCGTAGAAAGAGGAGGCTTGGTTTCTTGCTCACTTGAACTAGATGTACTTGACGAAGTTTCTGTACTAACCTGAGAACTGCTAGCAGAAGTAGTTGTAGAACTACTAATATGGTTACTAATAGAATGACTCGTATCATCAGCCAAAACCACTTGGCTTGATAAGCCAAGAACAGTCAAAGCTAAAAGTGTCAGTCTTTTGTATGAATTCATGTTATTTGCCTTTCTAGAGAGATGAAAATTTAGTAATTATCGTAAAAAACTGTTCATATTACTATTATACACTAAAAAAGTTAGAAAATTACTAAAATATCAAATCTTTTCTTATTGAAAAAGAAGAAAGTATTTTCATTTCACTAACTTTTAACGCAGTCAATATCAAAACAAAGTTAGATGAAGAGCTAGATAAATTTGTTGTTTTAGTGTGAATCTTATGTTATCCTTCTTCCCAACAACTGAATAAGCTTTAGAATCCTCTTTTCTAGTTTTCATATTATTAAAAAAGTGATAAAATGGTAGGAAGAATTGGAGAGTAGAGATGCCAAAAGAAGTGAATTTAACAGGCGAAGAAGTTGTCGCTTTAACAAAAGAATATTTAACAGAAGAGGATGTCCATTTTGTCCATAAGGCCTTGGTCTATGCGGTGGATTGCCATAGTGGTCAATACCGCAAATCAGGCGAGCCTTATATCATTCACCCTATCCAAGTGGCAGGTATTTTAGCTAAGCTCAAGCTGGATGCTGTAACGGTAGCTTGTGGTTTCTTGCATGATGTGGTAGAAGATACAGATGCGACCTTGGACGATTTGGAAAGAGAGTTTGGCCCCGATGTGCGTGTGATTGTCGATGGGATTACCAAACTTGGTAAGGTCGAGTACAAATCAATTGAGGAGCAATTAGCGGAAAATCATCGCAAGATGCTCATGGCCATGTCTGAGGACATCCGTGTTATTTTGGTTAAACTGTCTGACCGCTTGCACAATATGCGGACTCTAAAACACCTTCGAAAAGACAAACAGGAGCGTATTTCTAAAGAAACCATGGAAATCTATGCACCGCTTGCTCACCGTTTGGGGATTTCAAGTGTCAAATGGGAATTAGAAGACCTATCTTTCCGTTATCTCAACCCAACGGAGTTTTACAAGATTACCCATATGATGAAGGAAAAGCGCAGAGAGCGTGAGGCCTTGGTGGATGAGGTAGTCACAAAATTAGAGGAATATACGACAGATCGTCATCTAAATGGGAAGATTTACGGTCGTCCCAAGCATATTTACTCGATTTTCCGCAAAATGCAGGATAAGAGAAAACGGTTTGAGGAAATCTATGACCTGATTGCCATTCGTTGTATTTTGGATACCCAAAGTGATGTTTATGCCATGCTTGGTTATGTGCATGAGCTTTGGAAACCCATGCCTGGTCGCTTCAAAGACTATATCGCTAATCGCAAGGCCAATGGTTACCAGTCTATCCATACGACTGTTTATGGGCCAAAAGGACCGATCGAATTCCAGATTCGGACCAAGGCCATGCATGAGGTAGCTGAGTACGGGGTTGCGGCTCACTGGGCTTATAAGAAAGGCATTAAGGGGCAGGTCAACAGCAAGGAATCAGCTATTGGGATGAACTGGATTAAGGAGATGATGGAGCTCCAAGATCAGGCTGATGATGCCAAGGAATTTGTGGACTCTGTCAAGGAAAACTATCTGGCTGAGGAGATTTACGTCTTTACTCCAGATGGTGCTGTCCGTTCTCTTCCAAAAGATTCAGGACCGATTGACTTTGCCTATGAAATCCATACAAAAGTCGGGGAAAAAGCGACTGGTGCCAAGGTCAATGGTCGTATGGTTCCACTGACAACCAAGCTCAAGACAGGGGATCAGGTTGAAATTGTCACCAATCCTAACTCCTTTGGACCGAGCCGTGACTGGCTCAACATGGTCAAGACCAGCAAGGCGCGCAATAAGATTCGTCAGTTCTTTAAAAACCAAGATAAGGAATTGTCTGTCAACAAGGGTCGTGAAATGTTGATGGCTCAGTTCCAAGAAAATGGCTATGTGGCCAATAAATTCATGGACAAGCGTCACATGGATCAAGTTCTGCAAAAGACTAGCTACAAGACAGAAGAATCCCTCTTTGCGGCTATTGGTTTTGGAGAAATCGGTGCGATTACTGTCTTTAACCGTCTGACTGAAAAGGAACGTCGTGAAGAAGAACGTGCCAAGGCCAAGGCGGAGGCGGAAGAACTTGTCAAAGGCGGCGAAATCAAAGTTGAAAATAAAGAGACCCTCAAGGTTAAGCATGAGGGTGGAGTGGTCATTGAAGGTGCCTCAGGTCTCCTCGTGCGGATTGCCAAGTGCTGTAATCCAGTGCCTGGTGATGATATTGTCGGCTACATCACCAAGAGTCGAGGTGTGGCTATTCACCGTGTGGACTGTATGAACCTGCGCGCCCAAGAAAACTATGAGCAACGTCTCCTTGATGTGGAATGGGAAGATCAATTCTCAAGCAAGGAATACACTGCCCACATCGATATCTATGGTCTCAACCGTACAGGTCTCTTAAATGATGTTCTGCAAGTTCTCTCAAACACAACCAAGAATATCTCAACAGTTAACGCTCAACCAACCAAGGATATGAAGTTTGCTAATATCCATGTGTCCTTCGGCATTGCTAACCTCTCGACGCTGACCACGGTCGTAGATAAGATTAAGAGCGTACCAGAGGTTTATTCTGTCAAACGGACTAACGGTTAATTGCCCTAGCTCTTACTAGAAAGGCTATTATGAAAATCATTATCCAACGGGTTAAAAAAGCCCAAGTGAGTATCGAAGGTCAGGTTCAGGGAAAAATCAATCAGGGGCTCCTATTGCTGGTTGGTGTTGGCCCAGAGGACCAAGAGGAAGATTTGGACTATGCTGTGAGAAAGCTTGTCAATATGCGGATTTTTTCAGACGCAGAAGGCAAGATGAACCTGTCTGTCAAAGATATTGAAGGACAAATCCTCTCTATTTCTCAGTTTACCCTCTTTGCGGATACCAAAAAAGGCAATCGTCCAGCCTTTACAGGGGCAGCCAAGCCTGATATGGCATCAGACTTCTATGACGATTTCAATCAAAAATTAGCGCAAGAAGTGCCCGTTCAGACAGGCATCTTTGGAGCGGATATGCAGATTGAGCTGGTCAATGACGGACCAGTCACCATTATCCTTGATACTAAAAATAGATAAGAAAGACCAAGCCCGGCCGGCTTGGTTTTTCTCATCTATCATAAAATACTCCAAAATGAAATCTGTTCCTGATAGGCCTTGGGGAAGTCTCTTTTCAAACTTTGGCTTATGTGATAGGAAGGGATGAGGTGTCCTAGGATTAGGAGAGTTCCCTGGAGGAAAAGTGGGATACCACTTAAACATATCAAGGAGAGAATCATCAGGCTATCCCATAGGAGGATTTGTAATGCAAAGCGCCAGAATCTCGGTCTAATCTGGGAATAGAGTTGACTAAAGTGGTCACAAAGCTGGTTGGACAGATAGGTCAATAGCACAGGATGAAAGAAAATGAGCCAACCACTATAAATCAAAATCCAATCCCAAGTAAGTTCCTCTTTAAATGCCAAAAAAGCCAGCATGATTCCATCAATAACAAGGATTTGAATGGTTTTGATGAAGATGATTTTTGTCATGCTAGAACCTCCTTCTCCTTAGAGACACTCCCATAAAGAGATGCGTTTGTCATAAAAGTCTGGATAGTTGTTTCTTAGGTAGTCCGCTGTCCTATAATAAAAAGTAGAATGGCAAGCAGTGATGATTGGCATAAGAGAGTAAAAACGCTGAGAACTAACGAAGGCTAAAAGGACAAAAAATAGAAAATCAATGGAGAGAACCCCTAAATAGTAGAAGCGAATCTTTTTATTGATTTGAGGATAAATCTCAGCGAATTGATGTTTGAGTCGGACAAGCAAGCGAAATAGCAGTAGTCCCTGAGCAAGGATGAAAATAAAACCAGTGAGCAAGAGCCAGTCGAAAGCTGTCTCGGGTCTAGTGCTAAAAAATGCAAATAGTAGCAAATCGATGACTGCAATTGCTGTAAAATGGATTCTAAAGAGATTTTTCATAAGATGACCTCCCTCTTTTATCTATCTTCATTCTACTCCAAAAGAATGGGAGTTACAACTAAAATGATAAAAAATAGCAGAAAGGGCATTTTATTAAGTCAACTTGCTTTCTTTATTTGAGTTTCCCTCTATTATCTAGTTTCTTCATCATTCCAGACAAATAAAGCTCCGATTGCATTGAGGATATAAAAGATGTATTTTCCGATATTGGCAAAATTTCCTTGAATACCAGCTTTTGTCAGCTGAACGAAATTGTAAATCAACCAAAAGCCCCACTGAGTTGTTAGTTTCAATGCGTTAAAAGCATTGGCAATGAGTGAGAGTGCAAAGGCAATGGTTGTTACATAGGCAAGGAGATTCATCTTTCCTCCATAGCCGATAAAGTTTGTCACAAAGGCAAAGAGGAAGGCGATGATGGAAATGATGATGGCCGCCAATTTTAGCTGTTTTTGGCTCATTTGGTTGGGCCTGCCTTCTTGCGAAGCTTCCCATTTCTTTATAGCAAAGGTATAAATGAGGAAGGTGACAGGATAGGTGATAATGGCCGCCTTATTTCCAAGGATATAATCAATGGTACCAGATAAAATCGTATTGACAATACCAAAGTAATTTCCCCATTTGCTTAATTTTCCCGTGAAACGAGTGGACAACATGGAAATCCCAACGTTGGTTACGGAAATCAATCCAAAGGGTACAAGAGCTGTCCATGGTCCCCAGTCTACGAATTTATCGAGGCGGGAGTTGAGGTAACCAGATGCAATCGCAATCCCAACGACCAAAGCAACCCCGAAGAGGTCAAACCATTTAGATGTAGCAAAAATTTTTAGTGATTTCTTCATATGTTAAACTATCTTTCTTATTTTTTACAAACATTCTACAACTAAATGAGAGTAAAATCAAATGTTAGAAATAAAACCCTGAAAATTTGATTTTCAGGGTTGGTAGGGGACTTAAGAAATTAGTTGATTTTTTCGACGTAGAGTTGTTTGGCAATATCCATACTTACTTGTAAATTCTCGTTTTTACTGAAGATAGTGAAGCTATTGCTGAAGCCATCAAACTGCTGAACTTGGAGCTGATCACCGATGTGAAGCGCATGCTTGTCCAGATAATTGAGAATGTCAAAACTATCGTGAACCCGAGTCAGACGGTAGGCGCCAGCTTCTTTGATATCCGCAAGGGGGAGGTTATTGATTTCAACCAAGAGTTCACCCTTGGCAGGAATAGTTCCGCCGTGGGGGCAGGTCTTGGGGTATCCAAGTAATTTTTCTAGTCTCTCCACGAATAGGTCAGAGACAGTATGTTCCAATACCTCGGCTTCCTCGTGAATCTGGTCACTCGTATAGTCTAAATGATGGACTAGAAAAACTTCAATCAAGCGGTGTTTACGGTAGAGCTCAGAGACCAGTTTGAGTCCAAGGTCAGTCAGTAGATAGCCACATTCCTTGTCCTTTAGGATGAGGTTTTCACTTTTCATCCGTTTAATCATTTCAGTTACGGCAGGGGGAGAGACTTGCATGCGAGCCGCAATTTCCTTGTTGGTAATCTTATGCAAATCTATGCCAATTTCATAAATACACTTTAGATAATCTTCTTTATTCGGGGTCATTCGTTTCCTCTTGTCTAATATCTTTATCTAGTATATCAAAAAAAGCTAGATTTCTCTAGCTATCTGCCACAATGGTTTCTAATTTAGTTCTTTAGCAGCTGCAATTGCGGCTTCGAAGTTTGGTTCAGAGTTGATATTGTCCACGTATTCAACGTAGCGAATCGTATTGTCAGTATCGAGGACAAAGACTGCGCGTGCCAATAGGTGCCACTCATTGATTAAGAGGGCATAGTCACGCCCAAATGAATGGTCGAAATAGTCTGAGAGC
>ERZ1699241.437-NODE-437-length-9355-cov-3.676961_pt1 | contig 9355 bp, 5 predicted proteins | sample MGYA00581545_ERZ1699241 | MGnify/ENA primary metagenome ERZ1699241 (study PRJEB42319, sample SAMD00040323) | human oral metagenome | material: saliva | host: Homo sapiens | study: EMG produced TPA metagenomics assembly of PRJDB4115 data set (Metgenomic analysis of... | reverse complement strand
CTTGTGAATTGCACGCTTGAAGGCTGTTAAATCAATATAGTGTCTTTGCCCTTTTATAGAAATTACAGGTGTCTTAATCTTTAACTCTGTAATAATCGGAGCGACACTATCCTCCATCAGTTGTTGTTGCAATAGTAAGTTCGAAGTGACTATCCAGATTGGTTTTCTCTTACTCGCTTTTTCAAATGCTGCCAGTAAATAAGCGTATGTTTTCCCTGAACCAGGGCTAGCTTCAATAAAATGCAAAGGTTCATCTGTTTCAATAAACGATTCTATGGTGGTTATCATCTCACGCTGACTTGCCTTATCTTCTAAGAATCCAGAATCTACTAATTTTTGATAAGCTTCTAGTGCATTCGTTTTTCGTTTAGAAGACTTTAGCTCTACCTCTTTTACCGCTAGAGGAGAAACGACAAAACCTTGTTCTAAAGAAAAATCTTCTCTTTCTTCTTTTCCTTTTTCTTCTAAAATTTCCTCAAAAATCGTACCCGTATCCCCTAGTAATTCTCCAGAGAATTCGGTTAGCTGTTTTAACGTAATCGTCGACAACTCTCGAAACTTAGTCTTCATTTTTAAGAATAGTTCAGCTGTTGCTCGAGCATCACTGCCTGCTGTATGTACTTGAGTATGATGAATCTCTAGCGCCTCTGTTAAATCACTAAGTCGATAACTGAGCGCTGTTGGATAACAAATTTGAGCCAGTTGCACCGTATCAATGAGTGGCACTTCCAATTCTAGACCCAGTGCATCTGTTAAAGCAGACATAATAAAAGGTCCGTCAAAACCAACATTATGAGCAACGAGCGTTCGATCTTCTAACAGATTAAAAATCGTCATTGCCACTTCATCAAAATAAGGAGCCGTTGCCACATCCGCATTCGTCACTCCCGTTAATAATTGAATCTCGAATGGAATACTTTTTTCAGGATTAATATTGAGTGAGACATGCTCAATCACTTCATCGCCATTGATTAAAGTACAGCCAAATTGGAAGATTCGATCTCCGCTTTCATATTTTGGCCCTGTCGTTTCTAAATCAATGACAGCATATTTTCTTACCATGAGAAAAGCTCCTTTCTAAAGAATTCCTACTTATTTAGTTTACTAACTTATTCCTCTCGTTGCAAACAGTAGAAAGGTTTTAAGGCAAAAAAGAAGCTTGAGCAATGCCCAAGCTGTCTTTTATCATTTTGAAAGTTGATTAAACGGTTTTACCTTTATCAATCACGACTTGTACTTCTTCTGTACCTGTTAAAACAGTATGTTGTTTTACCGTAACATCTTTATCAGCAATCACATACTCTAAATGAGCACCTGATTTAATCACGGTATTTGAAAGAATGATACTGTTACGAACAACCGCACCTTCTTCTACGACAACATCACGGAAGATAATACTATTTTCAACGGTACCTCGAATCTTCGTACCATCTCCGAGAATCGAATTCTTCACTAAAGCCTTCTTACCATAGCTTGTCGGAACCGTATCTTTAACACGTGTAATCACTTGAGTTCCTGAAAGGAATACATCCTGAAGATTTTCAAAATCAAGCATTTCCATATTCAAGTCATAGTAATCTTTAATCGTATTTACGACTTTCAAGTATCCTTTGATTTGATATGCAAACACACGTAATGTTTCAAGGTTCTTAGCGATATAGTCACGTAAGATATCTTCCCAACCAAGTGTTAACCCTTTTTTAACAATGCCATTGAATAATTCTTTTGTTAAAATGTAGATTTTCACTTGTGTTGCACATTCATGATCAGATCCGTCGAAGTGATAAAGCGACTCATACACTTTATGATTTTCATCAAAGATAATTTGTGATTCCCCTACTGTTGGTTTGCGGTACGTATACGCAACAGTGATATCAGAACCAGTATCTAAGTGATATTGGAACATTTCTTTGAAATCAATTTTCCCGATAATGTTTGTATCGGCTAAAATTACAAACTCTTCATCTAAATCTTGCGTATACACCATTGTATTGGCTAACGCTTCAATTTTATTTTGCGGGATACGTGTTGATAAGTAGTTTGACATCGGAGTAATAATCTTCAAACCACGGTGTTTACGGTTCAAGTCCCAATCTTTTCCTGAAGCTACATGATCGAGTAATGATTTGTAATTATGATTCGTTAATAGTGCAATATTATCGATATCTGCATGTACAAGAGAAGATAGCATAAAGTCCACCATACGATAACGAGAAATTACTGGTAAAGCGGCTGCCGTACGATTTCTGACTAACCCTTGAAGGTCGTCATTTCTATAATTATCTGCAAACAATACACAAAACGCTTTGATCATATTAATTTCCTCCAACTTTCGTATCTTCTTCTACCACTTCGAAATTGCCGATAACGGTAATCATATCTTTACCAAGTTCAATTTCTTCATGGCCTACAGTCACACCGCTTTTTACAACCGTGCCTTCTGCAATAATTGAGTTCACAACTGTTGCGCCCTCTTCAATGACCGCATTCTGCATGATGATACTTCCAAGGACTTTAGAATTTTGAGCAATCGATACTCCAGACGATACAATTGATTCATGGACTTTTCCTAGTACAATTGTTCCATCTGAAATCATTGATTCAGTCACTTCGGCGCTCTCTCCGATATATTGAGGAAGTCTGCCTTCGTGGCGATAGTAAATCTTCCAAGTTTTATCAGAAATATTAAAGTCTTCTTTTCGTTTGATTAAGTCCATGTTTGCTTCCCATAGACTTTCGATAGTACCTACGTCTTTCCAATATCCTGCAAATGGGTAAGCGTAAATACGACGGTCTTCTTCAAGTAACATTGGAATAATGTTTTTACCGAAGTCTTTTTCACTTTCTGGATTTTCTTCATCACGAATTAAATACTCTTTAAGTACTTTCCAGTTAAAGATGTAAATCCCCATCGACGCTTTTGTTGAAACCGGATGTTCAGGTTTTTCCAAAAATTCTACGATGCGTAAATCATCATCCGTATTTAAAATACCGAAACGACTTGCTTCTTCTAGTGGGACATTAATATGAGCAACCGTCAAGTCTGCTTTTTTCTCTTTATGGAATTCAAGCATCTTGTTGTAGTTCATTTTATAAATGTGGTCCCCAGATAAGATTAATACGTACTCTGGATCATACTGCTCGATATACTTAATATTTTGATAAATAGCATTGGCAGTCCCTTTATACCATTCCCCTGTTTTTCCAGCTGTATATGGAGGAAGAATTGTTAACCCTCCGTCTACACGGTCTAAGTCCCAAGGGTTCCCATTCCCCATGTAAGAGTTCAACTCAAGAGGCATAAACTGAGTTAACACCCCAACAGTAGAAATCCCTGAATTTGCGCAATTTGAGAGAGGAAAATCGATGATACGATACTTCCCACCAAAAGGAACAGCTGGTTTCGCCATATCCTTTGTTAGTACTTGCAAGCGAGTTCCTTGTCCGCCTGCGAGTAGCATTGCTACGATTTCTTGCTTTCTTGCCATACGTCCAACCTCCGATTATTGATTGTTAATGATATACAGTGTAGAAAACGGTGGTACATTCACCGCGAGTGTATAATCAAACCCTTTATGTGGTTTCGTAACTGTATGAAGTCCACGATTAACCACTCCAGATCCGTTATACTTTTTAGCGTCAGAGTTGAGAGCAACTTTATAGCTTCCCCATTTCGAAACGCCAATTTCATAGTTCTTAATATAGTTCCCTGAGAAGTTTGAGATAACAATCACTGAATCTCCTTTAGAATTCATTCTTGAGAAGACAAAGCAGTTATTCCAAACATCTTCCACCTCATGCCATCTAAATCCTGTCCAGCCTCCGTCAAGGTGCCACAGTTCTGAATGCTTCTTGTAGAAGGCGTTTAAATCTTTCACATAGCGATGAGTCGCATCATGAATAGGATATTTGAGTAAGAACCAATCTAATTCACGCTCTTCATTCCACTCAATCATTTGTGGAATTTCATTTCCCATGAAGTTTAATTTCTTACCAGGGTGAGCCATCATATAGCCCATGAAAGCTCGATAGTTAGAAAACTTGTCTTCATAAGAAACAGACGCTTTATCTAGTAACGATTTCTTTCCGTGAACGACTTCATCATGAGAAATCGGTAAAATATAGTTTTCAGAGAAGGCGTACATCATCGAGAACGTAAATTGATTATGGATGCCACCTCTAAATAGAGGATCTTTCTCTAAGTAATCTAGAGAGTCATTCATCCAACCCATATTCCATTTGAAGTGGAATCCGAGTCCTCCTTCTTCTACTGGTTTGGTAACCCCAGCGAAAGCAGTAGACTCTTCAGCAATCATCATGACACCTGGATATTCATTACGTACATAATCATTCAGAGATTGAATAAATCGAATCGCTTCTAGGTTTTCAAATCCTCCGTAAATATTACGAGCTGATTCTTCTTCACTTCTGCAATAGTTATAGAACAACATTGAACTTACAGCATCCACGCGAAGTCCGTCGATGTGGAATTTTTCAAGCCAAAATACTGCACTTGAATACAAGAATGAAACCACTTCTGTCTTGCCGTAATCAAATGCTCTCGTTCCCCATCCTTTATGTTCTTGGATACGAGGGTCACCGTATTCATAGCAAGGTGTGCCATCAAATTCATATAACCCAAAAGCGTCTTTTGTAAAATGCCCTGGTACCCAGTCTAAGATAATTCCGATACCTGCCTTGTGACATTCATCCACAAAATACATAAAGTCTTCTGGAGTTCCAAATCTTGAAGTCGCTGCAAAGAATCCTGTCACTTGGTAGCCCCACGACTTATCATATGGGTATTCCGTAATTGGCAATAATTCAATATGCGTGTAGTTCATCTCTTTCACATAAGGAATTAATATATCTACTAATTCACGATAAGAATAGGGATCGCCATTCTCCTTCTTCTTGAAGGAACCAAGTTCAACTTCATAAATGTTTAACGGTAGTTGAAAAGGGACGGTTCTTTGTTTCATCCACTTTTCGTCAGACCATTGGAATTCAGGAAAATCGTATACTTTAGACGCTGTTTTGGGTCTTGTTTCCGCATGGCGTGCATATGGATCTGCTTTCCATAACCAATCTCCATGATGCGGAACAATCACATATTTATAAGCATCGTACTCTTTTACATTTGGAATTGTGATTTCATAAATCCCATTTTGATTAATACGCTCCATCTTATAATCGGTTGGTCTCCATTCACAGAAATCCCCCGTTACATAGACTTCTTTTGCGTTTGGAGCCCATACGCGGAATGTACATTCGTTGTCACCTAAGAAGCTACCAAGGAAATCATAACTATGGAAATTCCTTCCTTCATGAAATAAATATTCTGCTAGTTGTTGCACTAAGCCATCACTCCTTTACGCATTCGCTCACAAAAATAAAATAAGCGTTTTCATAGTTGGGATAAAAAATTAGAGAAGGTTGATATTGATACATTTCTCTTGTTTAAATTATAACATATTTCTTAAATTTTCACAGTGGGTTTCATGAATTTTCTTAAAAATTTTTGTTTAATTCTCTGTACTTTTCATGAAACCCGTTTTGGTATCACTTTTCACTACTTTATATTACAATGAACATAGATTGACAAAAAAAGGGGCCTATTATGATTTTCTATCACTCACTAAAAAATAAGTATCCTTCAGGAGCAGTGACGGATAACCAAACTATTTTTATACAAGTTAAAGTTACGAAAGAGACTCACCTCTCTTCTATCCAATTAGTACTAAAAGAAGATTTAACGCAAACAACAAGCATCTATCATCCAAGTCGTTCTACAATTGAAGCAGATGCGACTTTATTCTCATTTGAAATTTCACCGTTACATTCAGGACTATATTTCTACTATTTTGAAGTTCGTTCTGAAATCGGTACTTACTTCCTTAGCAACCATGAATTCCATGCAGTTCCTGTTCTAAACTATCATGAGATTAATAGCTGGCAATTAACGGTTTATGAAGAACAATTTACGACTCCAGAATGGTTTAAGGGTGGAATTATGTATCAAATCTTCCCAGACCGTTTTAAGAGAAGCGAGAAATATAAAGCGAAAAAAGCAGCCAATGAAGAGATTCGTTACCGTCATGATGAGTGGGACGAATTGCCTCAATCAAGTATCACACATGAAAATTACAAAGCGCAGGATTTCTATCTTGGGAATTTAAAAGGAATCGAAGAAGAACTCGAACACTTCAAAGCCTTAAATGTAAATTGTATTTACTTAAATCCAATTATGGAAAGTCCGGATAACCACCGCTACTCCACTGCGGATTATTTCAATGTGGATCCATATTTAGGAACAAATGAAGACTTTAAAAAACTATGTGCAAAATTCAGAAATAATGGAATCGATATTATTCTAGACGGCGTATTTAGCCATACTGGAGACGACAGTATTTATTTCAACAAACAAGGTCATTATGATAGCGTCGGTGCCTATAACTCAACTGAGTCTCCATACTATCCTTGGTTTAGCTTTATGGAGTTTCCAGATACGTATCACTCTTGGTGGGGCTTTACAAACCTTCCAACGGTGAATAAATTAGAACCTTCCTATATGAAATTTATCAATGATCCAAAAACCGGTGTCTTACCGTTCTGGCAACATCTTGGGATTGGTGGCTGGCGTTTAGACGTTGCGGATGAGTTTCCTGACGAGTTCTTAGACGCATTACGGATAACTGTTAAACAAACAGACCCAAATGCCCTCATTATTGGTGAAGTTTGGGAAGATGCGACTACGAAATTTGCATATGACCATCGCCGTCGTTATTTCTTAGGAAAACAACTGGACAGCGTGATGAACTATCCTTGGAAAGATGCTATCATTCAATTCGTTCATACAAAAAATGCACATGCATTACGATATGCCATCGAAGAAATCATTGATCATTATCCAAAACCTGCTCTAGACGTTCTAATGAACTTGCTGGATAGTCACGATACTGAACGTATTATTACAAAAATTGGCTTTGGTGATACGGAAGCTGTTCCACTTCATGAGCGCCCAACACTTGAATTAACCGGTGCTGAACTTGAAGATGCGATTCAAAAACTAAAGATTGCGAGCTTTATCCAATTTACTCTACCAGGTGTTCCTTCGATTTATTATGGGGATGAAATTGGAATGCAAGGATTCCGTGATCCATATAACCGTAAGACATTCAGTAAGAAAAAAATCAACTAAGAAATCTTCGAGCATTATAAAGCATTAACAGCTTTTAGAACAGAAAACAAAGAAGCCTTCAAGGGAGACTTCTCCGTTGTATATGAAGGCGATGGCTGCCTTGTATATCAACGTGAATCTCTTCTATGTGCAGTCAATATGAATCCACATACTGTATTTATTGAAGGACTTCACGGAAAACAAATTTTTGCAAGTCACCAAATAAGAAACCATCCAAACGGACTTCTTGTTCCTGCATTTGGCTTTGCAGCATATAAAATTTAATCCACAAAAAAAGATTCTCACTGTGAGGCATACCTAACTTGTGAGAATCTCTTTTTTTATTGGTTTAACCTTGAACAGGTTTGATGTGCCAAATGTCTTTTGCATACTCTTTAACTGAACGGTCAGCTGAGAAGATACCTGCATTTGCAATATTTGCAAGGCTCATCTTCATCCATTTAGATGAATCATTAAAGTCTTTTTCAATGCGTTCTTGCGCCTCGACATAGCTATCAAAGTCAGCCAAACACATATAGTGATCTTGAGTTAATAAGTAATCCACGATAAAGTTGAAGTTCATACCACCAACTGTCATTGTACGGATGAAATCAAGAACGGTCTTAATCTTAGGTGAATTATTGTAGTATTCCCAAGGTTTGTAGCCTTTTGCATATAACGCTTCTACTTCCTCTGTTTCTAACCCGAAGATGACAATATTGTCTTCTCCTACAGCTTCGTAAATTTCAACGTTTGCTCCGTCCATTGTACCAAGAGTCACTGCACCATTTAACATCAGTTTCATGTTACCAGTACCACTTGCCTCTTTACCCGCTTGAGAGATTTGTTCACTCACGTCTGCAGCTGGCAAGATGATTTCTGCTAGAGTCACTTTGTAGTCTGGAATGAATACCACTTTAATATATTCACGCACTAATTCATCACTTTCAATCATTTGAGAAATTGAGTGGATGAATTTAATAATGTTTTTCGCCATTTGATATCCTGAAGAAGCCTTCGCAGCGAAAATGAATGTACGTGGTGTTGGACGTAATCCATTGTATTTAATCTCATGGTAAAGATATACAATGTGTAACGCATTTAATAATTGGCGTTTGTATTCATGTAATCTCTTCACTTGTACGTCAAAAATGGAATGAGGATTTACTGAAATCGCAAGAGTTTCTTTAATGTAAGTCGCTAATTGCTCTTTCTTCGTTAATTTAATGGCTTGTAAGTCTTTCAGCACTTTCTCATCATCTTTATAAGCATTCAATTTTGAAATGCCAGAGAGGTCTTTAATGAAGTCATCTCCGATTAAATTTTCTAAGTAAGTAGCAAGTTCTGGATTTGCTTGACCTAACCAACGGCGGTGCGCAATCCCGTTTGTTACGTTACCGAATTTTCCTGGATATAAGTCGTTGAATGCTTTGAAAGTATCACGAACAAGAATATCACTATGCAGTTTTGATACACCATTTACATAATGACTACCCACGATAGAAAGATTTGCCATTTTAATCATGTCGTCATAAATAATCGCTGTATCACGTAATGTATATTGTTTTCCTTGTTCCATGACCCATAAGCAGAAACGTCTATTAATTTCTTCAATAATTGAGTAAATACGTGGAAGAATTGGTTGGAATAAGGATACTGGCCATTTTTCCAATGCTTCTGCCATAATCGTATGGTTTGTATACGCAAATGTCTTCGTCGTGATTTCCCACGCTTTATCCCATCCGTAGCCATACTCATCCACTAATAAGCGCATTAATTCAGCAACGCCCATTGCAGGGTGAGTATCATTAATATGAAGCGCTACATGTTCAGAGAAGTTTTCTAATGTACCAAATTCACGGTAATGGTTCTTCACTAATTGTTGTAATGAAGCACTGATAAAGAAGTATTGTTGTTTAATACGTAACTCTTTACCTTCGTTTGTTACATCGGCTGGATATAATAACTTCGAAATAGAAGACGCAATTGCTTCTGCTTCTGATGATTTAGAATATTCGCCACGTTCAAATAGTTTCATATTGAAACCAGTTTTTGCTTTAGCTTCCCACAAACGAAGTGTGTTTACAGCTGAAGCATCATCACCAGAGATTAATAAATCATATGGTTCCGCTTGAATCGAAGTATAGTTTTTGTGGTTCACTTTTAAGCCAGTTT
>ERZ1699241.430-NODE-430-length-9451-cov-5.271343_pt1 | contig 9451 bp, 9 predicted proteins | sample MGYA00581545_ERZ1699241 | MGnify/ENA primary metagenome ERZ1699241 (study PRJEB42319, sample SAMD00040323) | human oral metagenome | material: saliva | host: Homo sapiens | study: EMG produced TPA metagenomics assembly of PRJDB4115 data set (Metgenomic analysis of... | reverse complement strand
GGATAAGAGACAGGAGAAAGTGGGGCTGGACTGAGCTAGACTTTCCAAGTTAGTAGAGATCTTTTGGCTGCCGTTTGCTAATTCCTGACTTCCTTCGGCCAATTTAGCTGTACCATCTGCAGCTGTTCCAAGTCCACCTTTTAGCTTATCCATACTCGCAAAAATGCTTGTCGCATAGCTGTTCGTGATCTTCTGACTGACCGACTGCTTCATCGAGGTCATGGCAGAATCGCTCATTTTTGAAGAAACGAAGCTATGTCCTGCTGTTGTTTGATAAGAAATTTCCAGTTTCTTAGGATCATTTGTCAAAAGACTTGCTGCATTACTTGAGAGGTTTTCTGGAAAAGTGATTACCATATAGTAATCACCATCCTCAATTCCTTTTTGGGCTTCATTTTCAGTCACAAAGTGATAGTCTAGATTTTTGTTTTTAGACATATTGTCTACCATATCATGACCAATATTCAGAGTCTTATTCTGGAAACTAGCACTCTTATCTTTGTTCACTACTGCCACTGGTAAGTGTTTGACATTACCATAAGGATTCCACATAGAAGACAAAAAGATTAGATTATATAAAGCAGGTATCAATGAGACACCAATAATAGTTATCCAGAGCTTTGGACTTTTAAGAAGAGCCTTTAATTCTGCTAACATATTTCTCCTTTTTAGACATTGTGTTTATTTTTATGATATAATCAATTATAAACTCATTTACCTGAAAATCAATGTTAAACAATCGATTTTTGGACACATAGTCTAAAAGTGTATAAAAGGAGATTTGTATGTCAAAAGATCAAAGACGCGCGCAAACAAAAAAAGCTCTTTTAGATGCTTTAGTAATATGTCTTGAAGACCAAGATTTCAATGATATTACTACCATTCGTCTGGTTCAAACAGCTGGGATTAGCCGTTCGAGTTTTTATACCCACTACAAAGATAAGTATGAAATGATTGATAGTTATCAGAAAGAGCTTTTCCACAAGCTAGAGTATATCTTCGATAAATATGAAGGAAAGAAAGAGGGAGCCTTTCTCGAAATCTTTGAATTTCTCACTCGTGAAAAGCTCCTATCAGCTCTATTGTCTACCAATGGATCAAAAGAAATTCAAGATTTTCTGATACATAAACTTCAGCGTATGATAGCTGAGGACTTCATTGATCCCACTGCTGAAGAAAGAGCTCTTAAAGGATTCGAGAAAGACTATGCCAGTATTTATTTTGCACATGCTATTTTTGGTGCTTGTCAAGCCTGGATAAATAAAGGTAAAAAAGAATCACCTCAAGAAATGACAGACTTTCTTCTACGATTTATTCCACAATAAAATCACTTCAAAAGCATAAAAAAGCTGCAAACCATTTCAATAGTTAAAGCAGCTTTTTTCTTTTACAATAAAATCCTTAAAATAAGGAAATGATAAGTGAAAGCAAGGTCAAAATTGCGGGTCCGCCTTGCGTTAAAATAATTTTCTTATTGGCAGTTATAGCACCATAAATAGCAGCAAAGAAAACATTGAGTACAAAAACAGTTACAAGTAGCTGACTATTTGTAAAAATCCCATACAAGAGGAATACAGCAATCAAACCATTGTAAATTCCTTGATTTTTAAATAAGTTTGTAACAGAATCACGTTGAAGTTCTTCTTTGCTCATATTGAAAACACGACTAGTCGTGTCTGAATGTGTCGCAAAAGTTTCCAAATACATGATATAGAGATGCTCCAAAGCAACAATCCCAGCTAAAATTAGTGTAATAATAGACATAGTAGCCTCCTTCTTAAATAACTTTGACAGTATATCAAAAGTGAACCTTTAAAACAACATGCATGCTTCATACAATTTGAAATATGGTAAAATAAAGAATGAAAGAGAGGTTCTTATGACAAAGACAGAAGTAATCCAACGTCTCCAAAGAGATCTGGGAATTCCCAGATTTCAGGCTTATATAGAGGATAAAGATTACTCCGAAGAGGAGTACGACCAACTAAAAAAAGATTTTGAAGCCTATTTCACCAACTACGTTTCAAATGTTTCAGCAGATTTTGAAGGCGGATTGGATAATAAATAATTTATACCTCAAAATCATCTATCATCATGTTACGAATCCCTTAGTCACTTTTATCAGACTAGGGGGCTTTTTAATATTCGAAAACAAAAAGCCGTCTCATTCTATGAAATAGCTTTAGGGAACTTGTAACTGAACAAACCTAGAAATCAATGATTTAAGACAAACAAAAAAGCCCATAACAACGGGCTTTTTGCAAAATGAATCTTAAAATTAAAGCATTTTGTTGTAGAATTCAACGACAAGTGCTTCGTTGATTTCTGGGTTGATTTCATCACGTTCTGGAAGACGTGTCAATGAACCTTCAAGTTTTTCAGCATCGAATGATACAAATGCTGGACGTCCGATAGTAGCTTCTACTGCTTCAAGGATAGCAGGAACTTTAGCTGATTTTTCACGAACTGAGATTACTTGACCAACTTCAACGCGGTATGATGGGATATCAACACGTTTACCGTCAACAAGGATGTGACCGTGGTTTACGAATTGACGTGCTTGACGACGAGTAGTTGCAAGACCGAGACGGTAAACAACGTTGTCAAGACGACGTTCCAAAAGAACCATAAAGTTGAAACCAAGTGTTCCACCTTTAACTTTAGTAGCTTGTACGAACAAGTTACGGAATTGTTTTTCACCCAAACCGTATGAGAAACGAAGTTTTTGTTTCTCAGCCAATTGCAAACCGTACTCTGAAAGTTTTGAACGGTTGTTTGGACCGTGTTGACCTGGTACGTAGTTACGACGTGCCAATTCTTTACCTGTGCCTGTAAGTGAGAAACCAAGGCGACGTGATTGTTTCCATGATGGACCTGTATAACGTGACATTAATAATGTCCTCCTATAAAAAATATTTTTAGGAAATAACGTTTTAGATAAACCTGATTCGTTCAGAAAGCCTTCGCCCAAACAGCAAAGGTTACTTTTCTAGCTGACTTCCTGTTGACGAGCTTCATTTTATCCTGCTATTATTTCACATACTTTAACATTTTACCACGAAAAAAAGCCCAAGTAAAGGCTTTTTCTTATTTATTTTCGATTTCAGCTTGTTCCTCAGGACTCAAATAACGAATGAGAGTCTTCTCAGTCAAAATATCTGAATAAGTGTAAGATTCAACATAACTATTATTAATAGCTCCTGCTTGAGAACTGAAGTCTTGATATTCAACAATAAACAATGATGGATAAACTTCTGTCAATCGACCAATTTTATTCTTTTCACGTTTACGTCCATTCTCTAGGGTCAATTCTACTAGCTGACCTTCATGTGACTTAATAGCTTCCTTGATGTTTTTCATCTTAGCAACATCTGCAAATGCATCACTCATATATATCTCCTTAAATCTGAAAATTATGATTCCTCAAACTGAGCAATCGATGAAAATTTATTGTATTCTTTTTGGAATAGTAACTTGACTGTTCCACGCGCACCAGCACGGTTTTTTTCTAGGATAACTTCGATGGTATTATCTTCAATCGCATTCTCTGGTTCTTCACCCTCTTTTCGGTAGTAATCATCACGATATAAGAAGGCTACAATATCGGCATCCTGCTCGATAGATCCTGACTCACGAATATCAGACAAGACTGGACGTTTATCCTGACGTTGTTCAACCCCACGAGATAACTGACTCAAGGCAATTACAGGAACTTTAAGCTCCTTGGCCAGAATTTTTAACTGTCTTGAAATATCTGAAACCTCTTGTTGGCGATTTTCTGGTCGCGTCCCTGTAATCAACTGCAAATAGTCGATCACAATAAGACCGAGACCACCCTCTACTTCTTGTGACAATTTACGGGACCGTGCACGAATCTCAGTGATCTTTATACCAGGAGGATCATCTATATAAATGGGTGCCTCAGCCAATGCCCCTTGAGCAATCATCACAGTATTCCAATCTTGCTCTGTCAATTGACCTGTACGTAAAGCATGGGAATCAATCATCCCTTCAGCTGCCAACATACGATCAACCAAGCTTTCTGCCCCCATCTCTAGTGAAAAGACTGCAACAGCTTTATTTTGCTTGGTACCAACATTCTGAGCAATATTCAGTACAAAGGCTGTTTTACCAACTGCGGGACGAGCTGCTAAAATAATTAATTGATCAGGGTGTAAACCTGTTGTAATCTTGTCAAGGTCACGGAAACCTGTCGGCAACCCAGTAACATCTGATGTTTGCTGTGAACGCATCTCCAAAGTATTAAAATTGACATCAAGAACTTCAGATATTTTGCGGAAACCACTACGATTGCTATGCTCTGAAACATCAACTAGGGCCTTCTCAGCATTCGCAATAATTTCATCAGATTCAGTAGCGCCCTCATATGCTTGGTTGACAGTCTCTGTCAATCTATTTATAATACGGCGAAGCATGGCTTTCTCAGCCACAATCTTAGCATAATACTCAGCATTTGCGGATGTTGGGACACTATTGACCAAATCTACAAGATAAGAAATACCCCCTATATTTTGGAGGTCATCTTGGTCATCTAGAATGGTGCGTACTGTCGTGGCATCAATGGCATCATTTCGATCCGACAGCGTTACCATTGCTTTAAAAATGACACGATGGGAATACTTGTAAAAGTCGTCTGCTTCGATAAATTCTCGAACTGTAATCAACTTTTCCGGGTTAATGAAAATAGCCCCTAGAACAGACTGTTCCGCTACTAAATCATGAGGTTGCACTCGTAATTCTTGAGCTTCTGCCACAATTATTCCCTCCTTTACAAGATTTACTTATAGTGTCAACGAATTACTCAGCACTATTTTTGATGTTAAGTTTAATTTGTGCACTCACTTCTTTATGAAGCTTTACAGGAACCTCAATTAGACCAATCGCACGAATAGGATGTTCAAGTTCAATATGGCGTTTATCAACTTTAATACCAAATTGTTTTTGAAGTCCTTCTGCAATCTTTTTGGCTGTAATTGAACCAAAAGTACGTCCGTCTGGTCCGACCTTCTCAGTAAATTGAAGACGATTTTCTTCTTTTTCAAGTTGCTCTTTAACTTGCTTCGCTTCAGCCAACAACTCTGCTGCATGTTTTTCTTCAGATTTTTGCTTACCTTTCAACTCACCGATAGCTTGGTTTGTCGCTTCCTTGGCAAGATTCTTTTTAATCAAGAAGTTTTGAGCGTAACCTGATGGTACTTCTTTAATTTCGCCTTTTTTACCTTTACCTTTAACGTCTTGTAAGAAAATAACTTTCATTTTAGTCCTCCTTGGGAGCCAATTCTCCCATAATAGTTTCAATCAATTTATTTTTTGCTTGAGCAACACTACAGTCTCGCAATTGGCAGGCCGCTAAGTTGAAATGGCCTCCACCACCCATTTTCTCCATAATACGTTGTACATTAATCGTTTTATGGCTTCGAGCAGATATATTCACAGTAGAATCACTGGTCCTAGCGACAACAAAAGTTGCTTCGATACCTGCCATGGCAAGCATCGTATCTGCTGCCTTAGAAATCACAACATTATTATAACATTTAGGATTATCACCTGAGGCAACAATGATATCATCTGTAATACGTTCACCTGCTAGAATTAGCTCATTGATACGTCGATACTCTTCAAAATCAGTAGCAGAAATCGTTTGGATTTCTCCACTATCACTTCCTAAACTACGCAGATAAGAGGCGACATCAAAGGTTCGACTAGTCACACGAGTTGAGAAATTTTTAGTATCCAACATGATACCTGCCATAAGGATAGAGGCTTGGATTTTACTCAAACGTTCTGGGGCACCTTGGAATTGCAACAACTCCGTAACCAATTCACAGGCTGAGCTCGCCCCACTTTCAATAAAGGTCAAAACAGCATTTTCAGGAAAATCATCATCTCGACGGTGATGGTCTACAACAATAACTTCATTAAATCGATCATAAAAATCCTTAGATAAAGTTAAATTGATTTTAGAATGGTCAACCATAATTAGTAATGACTGTTGGTTGACTAACTCTTCAGCCTCTGAAAGTGTAATAAGAGGTGACTGACCATCTTCTTTTAGCCGTTCGACTGCACGCTCAATATCTGCATTCATAGCCGTATCATCGTAAACAGCATAGCTTTTTCGAACAATTTGACTGGCAAAATGAGCCATACCGACAGTTGCCCCTAGAGCATCCATATCGAGATTCTTATGTCCGACAACAAACACTTTTTCGACTGTTTTCAACTTATCAGAGATTGCAGTCATCATAGCCCTTGTTCTTGTACGAGAACGTTTTACTGTTGAAACAGAACCTCCTCCAAAATAAAGAAGTTCCTTGTGATCATCGTTTTCCTTGACAACAGCTTGATCTCCACCTCGAACTAGTGCGATGTTCAGATTCTGCAAAGCAACCTGACCAATTTGATCATGCTTAAGCGTACCAAATGAAATTCCCATGCTCAAAGTCAGTGGTAAACCACGCTCCTGAGCCTGCTGACGGAAATCATCCAAGACAGAAAACTTTTGATCCATGAATTCTGTCAAAACACTGTAGTTGGTGAAGAAGTAAAAACGATCACCTTCAATACGTCGATAATGAATATGCTTGGCCTTAGCAAACTCAGAAATAAACCCTGCCACAAATGTGTTGATTTTTGAAACATCGGCATCGGGTAAACTTCCCGTCACATCGTCATAGTTATCAACTGAAATAATCCCGATAACAGGACGAGTCATATTTGGATCAGCATTTTCATCTTGATCATAAACATTGTCAATAAAATATGTCAACTTATTGTCAAAATCCACAAAAGCGGCATATTTATTATCACCAACGGTTATCACATTCGAAGGTGACCCCTTTCGTTTCTGGGAAATAAAATCCGCAATCAACTGCTTATTGAAATTTCCATTTTCATCCGAAAGTACTAGCTTCGCATAGGGGTTGAACCATTCAATATGATCGTTCTCATCAAAAGTAATAACCCCAACAGGCATCTTTCCGAGAAGGGTCTTCAAAGAATCTTCAACATCCTGATTCAGTTCATCTAATTGCTCTATTTCTAAGGACTCATATGTTGTCTTTTGGTAATGCAATAAGGCAACAACTACTACCATAATAATAAAAAGCGCAAAAATGAGTGCAGACTCCGATTTTAGTACGCGAACAAAAATAGTAGCAATTCCAAAAAGAATTAGCCCAATCATTACAAGATGAATCGTTGCAAAGTGAAATCTTTTCATATAAAACCTCTTAATCTAACAATTATAACATAAAAAAGCCTTAATTAAAAGGCTTTTAAACGTGTTAGCACCGTTAGTCTACTTTCCTGCGGGCCTTATTATTACCTTCAAGATAAACCATCAGAATTGAGATATCTGCTGGGTTGACCCCTGAAATACGACTCGCTTGACCAATGGTCTCAGGATTGATTTTCTTAAATTTTTGACGAGCTTCGGTAGCAATGGAATCAATAGCATCCCAATCAATATTTTTTGGAATCCTCTTTTCTTCCATACGTTTCATCTTAGCTACTTGATCCAAAGCTTTATTAATATAACCTTCATACTTGATTTCGGTCTCAAGCAACTCTACTATCTTCGCGTCCAAATCTTCTGCAGCTGGACCTACAAACTGAGTAGCTGTGGCGTAATCAATCTCTGGTCTACGCATAAACTCTTTAGCTGTCATGGCATCTGTCAATGGCTTAAAGCCCAGAGCTTGAATTTTTTCATTCGTCTCTTTAATAGGTTTTAATTTTTCTTTTGACAGACGTGTCAACTCGCTGTCAAACTGATTTTTCTTAATTTCAAAGATACGCCAACGTTCATCGTCAACCAAACCAACTTCTCGACCAATAGGTGTCAAGCGCATGTCAGCATTATCATGACGTAATATGAGACGATACTCTGCGCGTGATGTCAATAAACGATATGGCTCCAAGGTTCCTTTTGTGACAAGATCGTCAATCATTACACCAATATAGGCATCACTACGTTTGAGAATAAGTTCTGGTTTACCTTGAACTTTAAGAGCCGCATTGATACCAGCAACTAGACCTTGACCTGCTGCCTCCTCGTATCCAGAAGTTCCGTTGGTCTGTCCTGCTGTAAAGAGACCTGAAATCAACTTCGTTTCAAGTGTTGCACGTAGTTGATGAGGGAGCACGATATCATATTCAATCGCATAACCAGTTCGCATCATCTCTGCCTTTTCGAGACCTTTAATTGAGTGAATCAACTCTTTTTGAACATCTTCTGGCAGACTAGTTGACAGGCCTTGCACATAGACTTCTTCAGTCTCTCTTCCTTCAGGTTCAAGGAAAAGTTGATGGCGATTCTTATCAGCAAATCGGACAATTTTATCTTCGATTGATGGACAATAACGAGGTCCTACCCCCTTGACAATACCTGAAAACATTGGGGCACGGTGCAAATTATTATTGATAATATCGTGGCTCTCTTGATTCGTATAAGTTAGCCAACAAGGAATTTGATCCTGAAGATAATCTTCATCCTTCGACAAGAATGAAAAATGATTAGGCTTTTCGTCACCTGGTTGAATTTCAGTTTCTTCATAATTAATTGATGATGCCTTGACACGAGGAGGGGTACCTGTTTTAAATCTTCCTATTTCAAGGCCAAGATCCCTCAAGTTATCTGCCAATGTAACAGATGCAAGACTGTTATTAGGACCTGAAGAATATTTGAGCTCACCTAGGATAATTTCACCACGCAAAGCTGTTCCTGTTGTGACAACAACCGCTTTAGCTCCATATTTTTGATTTGTGGCTGTTCTGACACCAACTACCTTACCATCTTCAACAAGAATTTCATCAACCATGGACTGACGGAGAGTCAGGTTTTCCTGACGCTCAACTGTATGCTTCATTGTCATAGCATACAAGGCTTTATCGGCTTGTGCACGTAAAGCTCTGACAGCAGGTCCCTTACCGGTATTCAACATTTTCATCTGAATATAAGTTTTATCAATATTTTTACCCATCTCTCCACCAAGGGCATCAATCTCACGGACAACAATTCCCTTGGCCGATCCCCCAATGGAAGGATTACATGGCATAAAAGCCAGCATCTCTAGGTTAATAGTCGCTAATAAAACCTTACATCCCATGCGGGCTGCAGCTAAGCTAGCTTCCACACCAGCGTGACCAGCACCAACAACAATTACATCAAAATTTTCATCAAACTCGTAAGACATTTTTTAGATTTATGCAGTGATTTACAATCAACTGCCCATCCTTTCTTTGTTTTTTTCCTACAAAAATAGCCAAAACTCCAGAAAACTGTACGCAAAAACGCACAATTCTCATGAGCTTTGACCATCATGACTATTGTTAAAGTTATTTTATCAAATCAAATCGTTTTGTCAATGAAAATCACTATTTAATCAAGGTCTGCACACTGACGATAATCATCTGTATACCTATGGAG
>ERZ1699241.428-NODE-428-length-9496-cov-1.985698_pt1 | contig 9496 bp, 7 predicted proteins | sample MGYA00581545_ERZ1699241 | MGnify/ENA primary metagenome ERZ1699241 (study PRJEB42319, sample SAMD00040323) | human oral metagenome | material: saliva | host: Homo sapiens | study: EMG produced TPA metagenomics assembly of PRJDB4115 data set (Metgenomic analysis of... | reverse complement strand
GGACTAATCCTGTCGGGGCGAGGAATAACATAATATATTGCCCCCAGTTGTAGGCTGATACGACGATGTCTCTTGGAATGCCCACAGTATCAGCTAGCGGAGCCATAATTGGCATAGCGAGTACGGCAAGACCTGAAGATGAAGGTACAACTAGCCCTAAGAAGATGAAGATAAGGAGCTGACCAATAATAAAGACGCCGCCATTCATTCCATCGACAAGATGTGTCATATAATCGAGAATCGTGTCAGAAATCATCCCTTGTTCCAGAATGATATTGACTGCTCGAGCGAGTCCGATAATCAATGCGACGCCGACTAATTCAGAAGCACCATGAGTAAAGCCATTTACGACATCTTTTTCAGGCAATCCACTGATAAACATAATAATGATGGTAATGGCTAGGAAGGAAGCCGCCATTTGAGGGAACCACCAGCCCCCAAACATCACCCCCCATACCATGAGAGGAAAGGCGCCACTAAATAGAATCAGAATCAGTTTTCTTCTAAAGGTAAATTCAACGGTTGCATTCGGATCAATATCTTTCATATAGAGATCATAGAAGGCCTGGCGATCGTCATAAGTATAAGAAAATTCAGGATTAGCTCGCAGTTTTTTACAGTACCAATACATGTAGGCTATTACACAGGTTCCACCAATAATAAGTCCCAGTGTTCTGAATCCCATCCCTTCAGTAAATGGAATCCCTGCAGCGTTTGAAGCAATAACAACAGAGAATGGATTGATTGTTGAGAAGGCTGTGCCCATTGATGCGGCAAGGAATATGGCACCAACACAGACAATAGAATCATAGCCTAAGGCTAAAAAGACAGGAACAAGAATTGGGTAGAAGGCTACCGCTTCTTCCTCAATACCACAAGCCGTACCGCCTAACAGCATTAACACGCAGACAGCAAAGACAACAGAGAATTCATTTCCTTTTGTTTTCTTGGTGAGAGACATTAATCCGGCATTGAATGCTCCTGTTTTGTTTATCACACCAATCATACCACCGAGTATGAAGATAAAAATCATAATATCCGCGACTTCAATGGTGCCATCCACCATGGCGTGAATCATATCAGTAATGCCTTTTTCGTGTTGTTCAATGCGTTGATAGGTATCGGGGATAGCAATCGGCTTTTTGATAATGCCGTTGGTGAAATGAGAAAGTTGAATTTTGATATTGAGTTGATTAAGGGTTTGTTCTGTTGCTGGATAGCTTTGATCGGGAATTCCGTGGGTTTTGACAATAAAGTGATTTTCGGTGCTGTCGTAGGAAAGTTTAGAGTAGGACCCTGAGGGAATAAGCCAAGTAAGACCAATAGCAATAAGAAGAATAATAAAGAGAATGCTAAATGCGGAAGGGAATTTCATCTTTTTCTTTGATGCTTCCATTATGGAGAACTCCTTGTGTTCGGATTAATCAATAAGCCGAGCGCGTATTCTACACAAAATGAGCAAAAAAGCAAAGCGAGATTTTTGAAAGAATGCAATAGTAGCAAGGTTGGCAATCGTTTACTTAAGCCAGACTTAGATCTGGTTAAGCCTGGCTTAAGTCTATTTTATTTAGGAAAATTGAGTAATTTTTTCACTCAAATCATCCAACATTTCATAACGTTTTCGGTACATGGAACGTTTTTTGCTGGCGATTTCTTCCAGCGGTTTGCGGGCACTTTCAAGCGGTAATTGCCAATATTGATCTTTTAATTGCCCTTGGTTTTCTTGCCAGAATTCATCGTAGTTGAATAGGATTTTACTGCGCGCAGATAAACGGTATTTACCTTGTGAAGTATGAGGGATACCGATTAATTCACATTGCCATTTTTCAGCTAACAAGCGGAAAACATTCATCAACATAAACATCGGGCGAACACCGTGTAATTCTTTTGTAGCTTGTTTTACAGCTTCTTGCGCTTCTTCATAAGAAGGGCCTTGAATTGAGGCAATGAGTAATTTATTTGGCTTTAAAAAGGTGAAAGAAGCATCATAAATGCTACGCCCATCATTGTCTTTTAAGTTAATGGAAAAATAACCTTCAAAAGGGTCAATCTGGTTGATGTTGAAATAAATACCAAGTTGATCCGTTAGTTGTGCTAATAAAAGGGATTTTTCTTGGAGTAGTTTTTTACAAAATTCTACGCCCATTTTTTCTTCAAGCATTAGCAGATTATTGGTAATGGCATTGAGTCGATCAGTTGCAGAAAAACGTTTGTCACAATAGGTCGCGAGCAATGCATTAAAACGATATGGATTTTGTTGAAAAAGTGGAATCCAGGTTTGATGAATATTTAAGAAATCAACCAATGCATCACATTGTTTTTTAAATAAAAATTTGCGTCCGTAATAACGGGCTTTATCCCTTAATTGTTTTTTTAATGGATGATTACAAGAATCGGGTAGTAATTCTTGAAAGGTCGCGAAAGTAATAGTTTGTTTTGCTGTCATAATGGATAAAGTGCGGTTATTTTTTCAAACGTTTTTATTGGGTAAAATCATGCTGATTTTTGACCGCACTTATTGTACCTGTATTCCATGGTTTTTCCAATTAACCATCAATTAAGGTGGTTCTTTACTTGCCTATTTTTCGATTTCTCCTTAATATGCCAAATCCTACCTTGAATTTATGCAACTCATCCCCATATTCAATAAAATTATAGAATTGATGTAAGAGAGATAATTATGAACGCCAAAAGAACTCAACAACGTACACTTCCTGTATTGCCATTACGGGATGTTGTCGTTTTCCCTTATATGGTGATGCCACTTTTTGTTGGGCGTGCAAAATCGATTAGCGCCCTTGATGAAGCCATGAATGAGGGCAAACAATTATTATTGGTGTCACAAAAGCAAGCGGATTTAGAAGAACCTACCGTTGATGATGTATTCGATGTCGGGACGATTGCGAATATTATTCAATTATTAAAATTGCCAGACGGCACGGTGAAAGTGTTGGTGGAAGGGCAGCAACGCGCGAAAATCAATCAATTAAATGATGGTGAAGACCATTTTTCTGCGGAAGTCACACCAATTGAAACCACATTTGGTGATGAAAAAGAATTAGATGTGGTGAAGGCAGCTGTTTTAAATGAATTTGAAAGCTATCTTCAACTTAATAAAAAAATTCCTGCAGACGTTTTAGGTGCACTTCAACGCATTGATGATGCAGATCGTTTAGCAGATACCATGGCTGCGCATATCCCAGTAACTGTTCGTCATAAACAAAGTGTGTTAGAGCTTGCAGATGTACAAGAGCGTTTGGAATATTTGCTCGGTATGATGGAATCTGAAGCGGATATTCTTCAAGTTGAAAAACGCATCCGTGGCCGTGTGAAAAAACAAATGGAGAAAAGCCAGCGTAACTATTATCTTAGCGAACAAATTAAAGCGATTCGCAAAGAAATGGACGAAGGCGAAAGCGAAGATACCATTGATGAAGTTGAACAACTTCGTCAAAAAGTTGAAGCGGCAGGTATGCCGGCAGATGTGCGCGAAAAAGTAGAGAGTGAGTTACAAAAACTTAAAATGATGTCAGCGATGTCTGCTGAAGCAACGGTGGTGCGTAGCTATGTTGAGTGGATGCTTCAAGTGCCATGGCATAAACGTACTAAAGTGAAGAAAGATATCGCAAAAGCACAACAGGTTTTAGATGCGGATCACTACGGTTTAGGACGTGTGAAAGAACGCATTTTAGAATACCTTGCGGTGCAAGCACGTTTAAACAAAATCAAAGGTCCAATCCTTTGCTTAGTCGGGCCACCAGGGGTAGGTAAAACCTCACTAGGTCAATCTATTGCGAATGCCACAGGTCGTAAATATGTGCGTATGGCATTAGGTGGAGTACGTGATGAAGCAGAAATCCGTGGTCACCGTAAAACTTATATTGGTGCATTACCGGGTAAATTGATTCAAAAAATGGCAAAAGTTGGCGTGAAAAACCCACTCTTCTTGCTTGATGAGATCGATAAAATGTCTTCGGATATGCGTGGTGATCCTGCGTCAGCCTTGTTAGAGGTGCTTGATCCAGAACAAAATACTACCTTCAATGATCACTATCTTGAAGTGGACTACGATTTGTCTGATGTAATGTTTGTGGCAACCTCAAACTCCATGAATATTCCCGGTCCATTGTTAGACCGTATGGAGGTGATTCGTCTTTCTGGTTATACCGAAGATGAAAAACTCAATATTGCGATGCGTCATTTGTTGCAAAAACAAATTGAACGTAATGGATTGAAAAAAGGCGAATTAACTATCGAAGAAAACGCGATTTTAGATATTATCCGTTATTACACCCGTGAAGCTGGTGTGCGTGGATTAGAGCGTGAAATCTCTAAAATCTGTCGTAAAGCGGTGAAGAATTTATTAGTCAATCCAAAAGCAAAATCCATTACCGTTAATTCAGACAACTTGCATGACTATCTTGGTGTGAAACGTTTTGAATTTGGTAAAGCGGATACGCAAAACCGTGTAGGTGAAGTAACAGGCCTTGCATGGACAGAAGTGGGTGGTGACTTACTGACCATTGAAACCGCTTCAGTAGTAGGTAAAGGCAAATTGACCTTCACCGGTTCATTGGGCGATGTGATGAAAGAATCTATCCAAGCTGCGATGACTGTAGTCCGTGCACGTGCGGAAAAATTGGGTATCAATTCTGAATTCCATGAAAAACGTGATATTCATATTCACGTGCCAGATGGTGCTACACCAAAAGATGGTCCAAGTGCAGGTATCGCAATGTGTACCGCATTAGTTTCTTGCTTAACGGGTAACCCAGTGCGTGCCGATGTCGCGATGACAGGTGAAATTAGCCTACGCGGTAAAGTATTACCAATTGGCGGATTGAAAGAAAAATTACTTGCGGCACATCGTGGTGGTATTAAAACTGTATTGATTCCAAAAGATAACGTGAAAGATTTGGAAGAAATTCCAGATAACGTAAAAGAAAATCTTGCGATTCATGCGGTAGAAACCATTGATGAAGTGTTAGCTTTAGCGTTAGAGAATCCACCAGAAGGCATTGAATTTGTGAAAGTGGAAACGAAAGCGAAAGCACCACGCCGTAAAGCTGCGACTAAAACAGCAAGAGCGGTCAATTAATGACTTATTTTTAGGGCTTGTGAAAACAAGCCCTTTTGACTTTTAATTATGCAAAAATTTCCCCCTCTTTCCCTTTATGTTCACATTCCTTGGTGTGTGCAGAAATGCCCTTATTGTGATTTCAATTCGCATGCACAAAAAGGCACAATTCCTGAACAAGAATATGTGCAACATCTGATCGCCGATCTTGAGGCAGACTTAGAGAAATATCAGGCTAGTATTCAAGATCGTCCACTTCATTCAATTTTTATTGGTGGTGGCACGCCGAGTTTATTTTCAGCGGAAAGTATCAAGTTGTTATTGGTAGAAATTCAACGTCACATTCCTTTTTCAGAGAATATTGAAATCACCATGGAAGCCAATCCTGGCACTGTGGAAGCGGAGCGTTTTAAAGGCTATGTGGATGCTGGTGTAACACGTATTTCCATGGGTATCCAAAGTTTTAATGACGATAAATTACAACGTTTAGGGCGTATTCATAATGCGGCGGAAGCTAAAAGTGCGGTCAGTTTGGCAAAAGTTTCTGGATTAAAAAGTTTCAATCTAGATTTAATGCACGGCTTGCCAAATCAAACGCTTGAGGAGGCTTTAGATGATTTGCGACAAGCCATAGAGCTTGCTCCGCCACATCTTTCCTGGTATCAACTCACCATTGAACCCAACACCATGTTTGCTTATCGTCCGCCTACATTGCCGGATGATGATGATCTTTGGGATATTTTTGAGCAAGGTCACCAACTTTTAACTGAAGCCGGTTATCAGCAATATGAAACATCCGCTTATGCGAAACCAGGCTTTCAGTGTCAGCATAATTTGAATTATTGGCGATTCGGTGATTATTTGGCGATAGGCTGTGGCGCACATGGAAAACTCACTTTCTCAGATAGAAAAATTTTACGTTTTTCTAAAACAAAGCATCCAAAAGGCTATTTGCGTGGTGAATATCTTTATGAAGAAAAAAACGTGGAAAAAAATGACCGCGCTTTTGAGTTTTTCATGAATCGCTTTCGTTTATTGGAAGCCGTGCCTAAACAAGAGTTTGAGTATTACACGGGGCTTTCGCAAAGTGCGGTCAAAAATCAAATTGATTTTGCCATTCAACAGAATTATATCGTCGAAACACTGGATTCTTGGCAGATCACCGAACACGGGAAATTGTTTTTGAACGAGCTGTTAGCGCTTTTTTTAGATGAATAAAATTTTTTCATCATCACGAATAAATTTTTACACTTGTTTATTTAATAGTGTCGTATTAAAGTAAGGCAAACGTTTACGTTGTTATCCACGATTTAAAAGGGAGAGAAAAATGGACCAATTAGAAATGAAAAAATTAGCGGCACGTGCGGCGTTAAAATATGTTAAGCCCGATACCATTGTTGGCGTGGGAAGTGGTTCAACAGTGAATTGTTTTATTGAAGCCTTAGGTGAATTAAAAGATCAAATTCAAGGCGCGGTAGCAGCATCTAAAGCCTCAGAAGAATTATTACGTAAACAGGGCATTGAAGTATTTAGTGCTAACGATGTATCAAGTTTAGATATTTATGTGGATGGCGCAGATGAAATCAATCCACAAAAAATGATGATCAAAGGCGGCGGTGCGGCACTGACTCGCGACAAAATTGTGGCCGCTTTAGCGAAAAAATTTATTTGTATTGTGGATTCTAGTAAACAAGTGGATGTGTTAGGCAGCACATTCCCATTGCCAGTAGAAGTGATTCCAATGGCACGTTCACAAGTTGGTCGTAAATTAGTCTCTCTTGGTGGCGCACCTGAATATCGTGAAGGTGTGGTGACTGATAACGGCAACGTGATTTTAGATGTACATAATTTTGCGATTTTAAATCCAGTGGAAATGGAAAAAGAATTGAATAATGTCGCGGGTGTGGTAACAAATGGTATTTTTGCCTTACGTGGGGCGGATATTGTGATTGTCGGTACACCAGACGGCGCAAAAATTATTGATTAATAAAAATAAGGAAGCAAACATGACAAACAAAGTCTCACTCGACAAATCAAAAATTAAATTTGTGCTATTAGAGGGCGTGCACCAAAGTGCATTAGATACCTTACATGCGGCGGGCTACACCAACATCGACTTTTACAAAAAAGCTTTAGATGGTGATGAGCTAAAAGAAGCGATTAAAGATGCGCATTTTATCGGCTTACGTTCGCGTACCCAATTAACTGCTGAAATGATTGAAGCTGCACCAAAGCTTATTGCTATTGGCTGTTTCTGTATCGGTACCAACCAAGTGGATCTTAATGCAGCAAAAATGCGTGGGATTCCAGTATTTAATGCACCGTTCTCTAATACACGTTCTGTGGCTGAATTAGTGTTGGGTGAGATTTTGCTCTTAATGCGCAATATTCCTCAAGCGAATGCAGATGTGCATCGTGGTTTATGGAATAAATCGGCAGTGGGTTCTCATGAAGTGCGTGGCAAAAAATTAGGTATTGTGGGTTACGGCCATATCGGTTCGCAATTAAGTATTATTGCGGAGTCTCTAGGGATGGAAGTATATTTCTACGATATTGAAAATAAATTGCCATTGGGTAATGCAAAACAATTACACACACTTGAAGAGTTGTTAGGTTCTTGTGATGTGATTTCGCTTCATGTACCAGATTTACCTTCAACCCGTAATTTAATGAGTGCTGAACGTATTGCGCAATTAAAACAAGATTCAATTTTGATCAATGCAGCACGTGGTACGGTAGTGGATATTGATGCTTTAGCAGCTGCACTTGAACAAGGTAAAGTTCGTGGTGCAGCGGTTGACGTATTCCCTGTTGAGCCTGCATCAATCAATGAAGAGTTTGTTTCACCACTACGTAAATTTGATAATGTGATCTTAACCCCGCATATCGGTGGTTCAACCGCGGAAGCGCAAGAAAACATTGGTTTTGAAGTAGCGGGTAAATTTGTGAAATATTCAGATAACGGTTCAACCCTTTCTTCCGTGAATTTCCCTGAAGTATCCTTGCCAGAACACGTTGGTACAAAACGTTTACTTCATATTCACGAAAACCGTCCTGGTGTATTAAACAAATTGAACCAAATTTTCGTTGAAGCTAATCTCAATATTGCGGCACAATTTTTACAAACCGATCCAAAAATTGGTTATGTCGTCGTTGATATCGAAACAGATGATGCGTCACCGTTATTGGCTAAACTTCGTGAAATTGAAGGTACAATTATATCACGTGTTTTTGATTAATTTGAAAAATTAAGTAAAAACTGACCGTACTTTGTTTGGGATGGAAAGCAAAATGTGCAAAGTAAGTTATTTTACTTTGCCCATTTTTATTAACTGTTTGCAGCTAACATTTATTTGATCATCGCCTTAAATAGATTACGGCGATCAGAATTAAATATCGGCTGCGCGGTTGGGATGGATAAAACCATACGCAAACAATCTTGTGTGAGTTGAACTGCTTGCTCGTTAGTCAGATTTGGGTCGAGTGGTGAATGTAAGGAGCAACTTAAATATTGCGGTACATTTTCAAGACTACTAACGGTGAAAGTAAGTGCTTTGTAAGGTAGTTGCACAGTGAGTTTATCACCTAATTCACGTGCTTCCCATTGTTGTTGAGGACCAGGTAGAATCACCACACTCATCATCCACGGGGTTAATACTGTGCCGATCCATTGGTCTTCGAATAAAACAAATTTAGGGCAGAAACACTCGATGCCTTTGTGATAAAAAGGGAGATCTTGCATTTCAGGTACAATGTTTTGCATTTCAGCAAGGAAAATCTCCGTTGGGTTTTCTTCAAAGCCAGTAACAGAGGTTAAAAGTGCGGTAGAGTTTTTACTCGTAAATCCTGAAGATTTACTCGCTCCTTCAGAGCCGTTGGCAAAGCCAACGTTCAAAAAGCTTTGCTTTTTGTCAGGTGTTTTTTCGTGTCGATACATGGTTTATTTTTCAATATTAATAAGATTAAAGAATTGTGGAGAAACCTTAAAGAAAATTCCCCTCTTTTGTAAAGAGGGGTTAGGGGAGATTTAACACTTGTCTCGATTAATTAAGTCAAATCTCCCTCAGCCCCTCTTTTCTAAAGAGGGGAGTCTAGATTCAAACCATATTCAGCAATTACTTGATTTAACGTTTCAAAAACCTTTGGCAACACGTTTTTTATCGTTTCCGTTAAACCAATTCCAGACTCTAGCGACTCTGGTTGGATGCCGATGAGACAAAGGTGTTTTGGAAATTCGTCCGTTAATTTCATTGCAGAAAGTACATCACAAATGCCGAGTTGGTGTGGCGAAATTTTGCGAGAGAAAAAGGTGGGCACTTGCTCGTCATGTAACACGACAATCTCACCTGGCTGTTTATTAGCAAGCACGGCATCGACAATAATCAAATGCTTGCGATTTGCCATTGCATCCAGTAATTC
>ERZ1699241.427-NODE-427-length-9503-cov-1.969817_pt1 | contig 9503 bp, 8 predicted proteins | sample MGYA00581545_ERZ1699241 | MGnify/ENA primary metagenome ERZ1699241 (study PRJEB42319, sample SAMD00040323) | human oral metagenome | material: saliva | host: Homo sapiens | study: EMG produced TPA metagenomics assembly of PRJDB4115 data set (Metgenomic analysis of... | reverse complement strand
CAACAAAGGCGGCAACTTGGGCTATCTAAGCAAAAGCGGCGGCAGTGGCTTCGGGCCGGAATTTGATAAAGCGGCATTTGCATTGGGCAAAGGCGAAGTCAGCGATACCGTTAAATCGTCTTTGGGTTATCACATCATCAAAGTTTTGAATGTCGAAGCTGAGCCGACTTTGGAACAAGCCAAAGCGCGGATCGAAGCAGCCTTGAAACTGAAAAAAGCAGCTTCTGCTTTTAATGCTGCTAAAGAAAAACTGGGTGAAGATACATTCAATGATCCATCTTCTTTGGCAAAAGCAGCCGCCAATTCAGGTTTGAAAGTGGAAAACTTGGATGAATGGGTAACCAAAGCAGGTGCGAAAGAAGCCGGTTTGCCTGAAACGTTGATTAATGCTGCGTTTAGCGACGATGTACTGAAGAAAAAACACAATTCTGAAGTAATTGCCATCAACAACGAAACTGTTTGGGTCATTCGTGCGAAAGAAGTGCGCGAAGAGAAAATTGCACCATTTGCAGAAGTCAAAGACACTGTCCGTGCAGCATATCTGCGTTCTGAAGCCGCCAAACTGGCAGAGAAGAAAGCCCAAGAAACTTTGGCTGCGTTGAAAGCCGGTAAAGCTGCCGACGTTCAATGGTCGCCTGTTACGCAATTGAGCGCGCAAGATGCACGCAAAACCATGTCTCCGGAGGCTTATGCGGCTTTGCTGAAAGCGCGTCCTGTCGGCGGTAAACCTGCGTACGCATTGTTGGAAGGTATGCCTGCACCGGTGATTATGGAGGTTCAGAGTATTTCTGCTCCTGAAAATGCCGATTCACAGATTCCGGCTGCCAAACAGGCTTTGGTTCAGCAGCTTTCTGCCAATGTGTTCGATAATTTACTCCAGTATTTGGGTAAGAAAATCGATCGTACGCAAGGTGCACAGCAAGTTAATAATGCTGCCGAATAAGCAGAGTATTTGAGTAGGGCAGCCGGATGAATTCCGGCTGTTTTCTTATTTTTAGCTATCTTTTTAAAGGCCGTCTGAAATCATGAGTAAAAATCCTGATGCCTTTGTCCGCTTGATTAATGCATTAAAAATCCTGCCCAATGTCGGCCCGAAATCCGCTCAACGCATGGCTTACCAGCTTTTACAGTACAAACGCGAAGAAGCGCAGGAGTTGGTGGATGCTTTGCAGTTTGCTTTGAGACAGGTGCAACATTGTCGGATGTGTAATACATTTTGCGAAGGCGATTTGTGTGAAATTTGTGCGGATGAAAAACGCGAGAAAAGTCGTTTGATGATTGTGCATATGCCGGCGGATGTTTCCAGTATGGAGGCGGCTAATTGCCATGATGGCCTGTATTTTGTTTTGATGGGGCAAGTCAGTCCGGCGCAGGGCATGGATATTTCGGCAGTGGCGTTAGATAAGCTGGTTGCCCGTTTGCAGGCGAGTGATATTGAGGAAATTATTATTGCCACCAACTTCACAGCCGAAGGCGATGCGACAGCATATGTATTGGCGGAATTGTTTAAAAACCTTCCGTATAAAGTCAGCCGATTGGCAAGGGGAATCCCTTTGGGCGGCGAGATGGAATATGTGGATGCCGGTACTTTAGCTCAGGCTGTTTACGATAGAAGAAATATCCAATCTTAAATGCGCCAATACAAAAAGGCCGTCTGAAAGTCTTTGACGGCCTTTTCATTGATTAAATCAGATTATTTGCAGCTGACACCTTGAATTTGAGGCGTATCGCCGTTGCCGACTTTGAATGCGCATTTGGTTGCGCTGCTGCCGGATACGGTAACAACACCGTTTCCGCTGTTGAGGCTGACAGGTTCTTTTACGCCCATGCCGACAGCAGTGGCTGCCAGTTTTTGAACATCGGTGTCGGAGTAAGCGGTATTGTTTGAACTGATTTTGATTTCTTTGGCGGCATATGCATTGAAGCTGAATGACAAACCTACAGCTACGGATACGAGGGCCAAGAATTTTTTGCTGTTCATTAGTGTATTTCCTTTTTGATGGTGACAAAGTGTGTCACAGCTTCAGAATAAGGGCGATTGGCCGATTGTGCAAGTTTTTCGGCGGAATTTACGGGAAGATACATGGTTTTACATACACTTTATCCCTGAATGCTACATCAGTCGGGCAATCGGACGACCTGTCGGTTTTACGGTACAATAAGCCTTTTTTGACAAACGAATGAGGCATTTTTGAATGGCTTCTTTAGAAACTTGGATAGGCCTGCGCTATCTGCGTGCGAAAAAACGCAATGGCTTTATGTCATTTATTACCATGATTTCAATCGCCGGTATCGCTTTGGGCGTAACGGCGCTGATTGTGGTTTTATCTGTGATGAACGGATTTCAGAAAGAGATACGCGGTCAATTGTTGAACGTCGCACCTCATGCGGAAATCGGCTATTACGATGTCGGCAGTGCGCCGGGTTGGCAGAATTTGCGCGAATTTGTAAAAGGCAAAAAGGAAGTATTGGCCAGCGCGCCTTATGTTTCCGATCAGGCTTTGCTTGCCAATGCCGGAGAAGTACGCGGTGTGCAAATACGCGGTATCTTGCCGTCTGAAGAAAAAAATGTCGTCGATTACGGTAAGGATATGCCGGCCGGCAGTTTTGATGATTTGAAGCCGGGCGAATTCGATATTATTTTGGGACAGGATTTGGCTGAGACTTTGGATGTAAAGGTTGGTGAAAAAATCACTGTCGTTACGCCTGAAGGCAACGTGACGCCTGCCGGTGTCGTACCTCGTCTGAAACAATTTAAAGTTGTCGGCTTGGTCAAAACCAAAATCCATGAATTGAACAATTCTCTGGCATTGACACACATGAAAGACGCCCAAGTCTTGTACCGCATAGATGAAAATGCGGCAGGCTTAAGATTGAAACTTGCCGATCCGATCAACGCGCCGTCGTTCACCGAAACACTGCTGCCGAAAAATCTGCAAGAAGAAGTATGGTTGCGCGATTGGACGTACACCAACCGCAGTTATTTCGAGGCCGTAGAAATGGAGAAAAGGGTGATGTTCATCATTCTGCTGCTGATTGTTGCCGTAGCCACCTTTAACTTGGTTTCTTCTTTGGTCATGGCAGTTACGGAAAAACAAGCCGATATTGCGATTTTGCGCACGTTGGGTTTGTCTCCGGGCGGCGTCATGAAGATTTTCTTGGTGCAGGGCGCATTTGCGGGGTTCTTCGGTACGCTTGTGGGCGTGGTATGCGGTGTATTGCTGGGGTGGAATGTCGGCAAGATTGTCGCGTTTTTTGAAGACCTGTTTGGCGTGCATTTGATTAACTCACAGGTTTATTTCATCGATTACCTGCCTAGTGATGTAAATTTGAAGGATGTCGCCGTTATTGCCTGCATTTCGCTTGGCTTAGCATTTATCGCCACACTGTATCCGAGCTGGCGTGCTGCAAAAACTCAACCTGCGGAGGCTTTGCGTTATGAGTAAGACTATTTTGAAATGTACAGGCGTTGGCAAAAGCTATAATGACGGCGCATTGAATGTACAAGTGTTGAATCATTTAGATTTTGAAGTTGCCGAAGCGGAAAGCGTGAGTATCATCGGTTCGTCAGGCAGCGGTAAATCTACATTGCTGCACCTTCTTGGTGGCTTGGATATGCCGTCTGAAGGCAAGGTAATACTGATGGATCAGGATTTGGGCGGTTTGAGCCAAAAACAGTTGGGCGAATTGCGCAACCGTTATTTGGGCTTTGTGTATCAGTTCCACCATCTATTGCCTGAGTTTTCTGCTTTGGAAAATGTCATGATGCCGCTTTTAATCGGCAAAATGCCCAAGGCGATGGCTGAGGAGAAGGCTGTTAAGATGCTGAAAAAGGTCGGCTTGGACAAGCGTATGCTGCACCGTCCGAGCGAACTTTCCGGCGGCGAGCGTCAGCGTGCAGCGATTGCCCGTGCTTTGGTTAATGAGCCGAAATGCCTGTTGGCAGATGAGCCGACGGGGAACCTTGACCGTAAAAATGCGCAAAATGTGCTGGACATGATGCTGGATTTGAAACGCGAATTGAACACCAGCCTGATTGTGGTGACCCATGATGACGAGCTGGCTGAGCGTTTCGATCGGGTAATGACCATGAAAGACGGCAGCCTGCAAGTGCTGCAATAAGGTTATTATTTCAGGCAAATAGTTTATGCTTTGAACGGTATAATAGAGGCCGTCTGAAAAATAGGTTTTCATTTATGGAAACGCTGTTTTTCAGACGGCCTTTCTTTTGTCCGTATCAATCAAGCCTAAACCATGAATCCGACCGACTCTATCCTTTCCTCTGCCGCAGATGCGGCCATAGCGTTTTTCCGCCGCCACGAAGTACAGGGTGCATCCGTTATTGAGCCTTATGTGGTTCGACTGTTTTCAGCCTTGCAAAACGGGCATTCGTTTATTTATTTGGATAAATTGGATGTCGATGCCTTAAGCAACTTGCCGAATTTGGTCGGCAATGCGGATAAACCGCTTATCCTGCAAGGCAGGAAATTGTTTTTAGGGCGGATGTGGCAGTTGGAGCATGATTTGGCTGTTGAAATCAAACGGCTGGCCAGTGCAGAGGCGGAAGAAGTGAATTTCATGGAGGCTTCAAAAAGCCTGAGTGACTGGTTTGATACTAAAGACAGTAAAGAGCAACGGGATGCTGCGGCTTTGGCTTTGCTGCAAAACTTTATGCTGATTACCGGCGGGCCGGGTACGGGTAAGACGACGACCGTAGCAAAGCTTTTGGGTCTGATTTGCAATAACAGTACGAAGCTGCCCCGTATCGCATTGGCTGCGCCGACGGGCAAAGCGGCTGCACATATGGCACGGGCTTTGCAGCGTGCTTTGGACGGTTTTGATTTGTCTCCGAGCATTAAAGCGCATTTGGAAAACTTGGAAGGGCAGACCGTCCATCGTTTGTTGAAACTGCGTCCGCCGCAAATGCGCCCTGCGTTTAATCATGAATATCCGCTTGCTTTGGATGTTTTGGTGGTGGATGAGGCGTCAATGTTGGATTTGCCGCTGGTGTTGGATTTATTGCGTGCTGTGCCGACCGGCTGTCGTCTGGTGTTGCTCGGCGATGAAAACCAGTTGCCGTCGGTTGGATTGGGAGCCGTATTGGCGGCATTGTCGCGTCCGACAGTTTTAGATAATGCAACCGCTGAAAAGTTGGAAGTGTACCTACCTAATCATGGCTTTGAGATTAAAGGGCAGCCACAGGCTTTATCGCAAAACAATGCCAAATTGACGTTCAGCCACCGTTTTGGTGCAAACAGCGGTATCGGCTGTTTAGCAAGGGCGGTGGTGTCCGGGGAAAAGCAAACTGCGGTCGAACAGTTTGACAAGTTCCCCAAAGAATTGGAAATGAAATCAGGCCGTCTGAAAGAGCAGGTCGCCTTGCTGTATCAAAAGCAACAGGATTATTGGCAGGCCGTGGCAGAGAATAATGTTGCACTCGCCTATGGTCATGCGGCCGATGTGGTGGTATTGGCGGCTTGGCGGCAGGATGCGGATGATTTGAATCAGGCTTATCAAGAATACTTGCAACGGCAAGGCAAGGTTTCGGGCGAAACGCCTTGGTTTGCCGGACAAATCATCATGATTACGCACAATGATTACATGCTGGAAGTGTTTAACGGCGACATCGGGCTGATTATGACGGATAAAGAATCGTTGAATGGTTTGTCTGCATATTTTCCTGAGAAAGATGGATTCAAAAAAATTGCCATCAGCCGTTTGCCTGATTTTGAATCGGCTTTTGCCATGACGGTACACAAGAGCCAAGGTTCGGAATATCGGGAAGTATGGCTGTTGCCGCCGTCAGTGCCTGCAACGACGGAAAGCGAAGAGGAAGCCCGAGGTTTGGATAAAGCTCTGCTTTACACGGCCATTACCCGTGCGCGTGAACGTTTCGTATTTTGGGGAAATGCGGAGGAGTTATGTCAGGCTGTGGGATGCCATCAAAAACGCAGGACGGCATTGGCCGATGCCTTGAAATGGCAGTTTGAACAGCCTGATGAGCAGGCTTCCGTTTGACTTGAATCAAGAGGCCGTCTGAAAGAGGATAAAGCGTTTAAATCTGCTTGACTGATTACACTAATTTACATACGATAAAAATAATTAGTAAATAAAATGAATAATTTATACGAAATTCATAATTTTGTACGCTTTATCGAATACTTCACTTTCAATACCTTCTTTTGGAGAGTCGGCATGACATTTCAAACCAAACTGATTGCAACCTGTATTTTATTGGCTTCATCATCTTATTCTTTGGCAGAGAATGCTGATGGCGGACATGATGCGGCGGCTTTGGCCACCACCAACGATTACGTCAATTCCGGCAGTATCATTCGCAAAGATGACGATAAAATTAGCATTTTCAATGATTTGTTGACTGTAAATGGTGGCTTGCGCGTACGTGCGGATACCAAAGACATCAATGCCAACAACAGCAGCATCAATCCGACGCCTGAAGATACCAATGCCAACTTCAATGCAGAGTTTTGGTTACGCGCAAAACTGTATAAAGATTGGAAATTGGTGGCGCAAATTGAGCCGAATATCGATTTGGAAACCGGTAAATTCAACGGCGATCATGATGTGCCGGTCAATAAACTGTATGCCGAAGGTACTTTGTACAACAATATTAAAGCGCGTGTCGGTAAATTTGGTGCGTTCTCTTCCTACGGCCGCGTCTGGGATACCGAAGTAACCGGCGGCGAAATCTTCTTCGACAATAAAACCCTGCCTACCAAAATCTATGCGGGCCGCCGCACTGGCAACCTGAACGACAACGCATGGGGCATTGGCGGCCGCCGCAGACATTTTGCCGCGGTTCAAAGCATGTTGCCTGTGAATGAGAATATCAACGTCGGCGCAACCGTCAGCTACATGAAAGACATCGATGTACGCGGTGCGAAGAAAAATGCGGTCTTCGGAGAAATCGGTACGGACATCAAGTTTAATGATGATTGGCATTGGATGGCCGCAGTCAGCAAGTCCAATATCAAAGCCTATAATGATGCCGGACAAAAAATTAAAAATGACGGCGTGTTCACTGAAGTACGCTATAAATTGGCCGACTGGAACGTCCGTAATTCTTATGACGTATTCTTGAACTACCGCCGTGTCGGTTCGTTGTCCGGTGTCTCTTCTGTTGAGGATTACAGCAAAAACGTCCAAGGTGTGCAAATCGGTGCGACCTATATTCCTTGGAAAAACTGGAAACTCAAAGGCTTCTATTTGGCCGGCAAACAGGTTACGCCTACCGTCGGCACGGATAAGCAGGACGTAAACGTTATTCGTGGTCAGTTAGAATATAAATTTTAATCATCACAAATAAAAAAAACAGGTAGGATGTCCTGCCTGTTTTTGGTTTTCAGACGGCATGGATATAGGGCCGTCTGAAACAATGGATAAAACACTTTACCAGCTATCGCGCTTCATACGGTCAAGCTGGCGGCGGTCGCGTTTGGTTGGGCGTCCGTCCGGATAAGCGGCACTGATGCGGCTGGCTTGGTCGAGCTGTTTTTGAGCTTCGCGTTCGGCAGCCGTTTTCATGTCTTCTTCGTAGAGTAAACGCGCTTCCGGTGCTGGACGACGTTGATGATTGAGCGCGGCAACTTTGAATTTGTAGGGAAGGGAGTTCAAAGTCATGTCGATGGTGTCGCCGGCAGAAATATTTTTGCTGTTTTTTACCTTTGAGCCGTTTACCAAAACCCTGCCCAGCTCAATGTGTTTTTGTGCCAGTGCGCGGGTCTTGAAAAAGCGCGCGGCCCATAGCCATTTGTCCAAGCGCATGGACGAATTGTCATGATCGTTTTTCATAGCCTGTTTGAAATGATTGAACTGAATTGAAGTTTATCATAAGATACGGCAATTCATTCGATTAGTGCAGATATACTATTTCTTTGTTAAAGGACGTCTGAAAGATTTTTTATTGCAAAAGATGGCAGTTTCCCTTTGAGAAATGCTGTCAAATACGTCTGATTAGCGTATCATGTCAGCAACCTTTACCGAGAGCTTTGTTTTATGAAACCCGTTTTTTTGGACTTCGAACAACCCATCGCCGAATTAACCAATAAAATTGACGAGTTGCGATTCGTACAAGACGAATCTGCCGTTGATATTTCCGACGAGATTGCCAGACTGAAAAAGAAAAGCAGCGAGTTGACCAAGTCAATTTTCAGCAAGCTGACTCCGGCTCAAATTTCACAAGTATCCCGCCATCCGCAACGTCCTTATACTTTGGACTACATCAACGGTATTTTTACTGATTTTGAAGAGTTGCACGGCGACCGCCATTATTCTGACGATCATGCCATTGTCGGCGGTTTGGCGCGTTTCAACGGCCAAAGCGTGATGGTTATCGGCCATCAGAAAGGCCGCGATACCAAAGAAAAAATCCGCCGTAATTTCGGTATGCCGCGTCCTGAGGGTTACCGTAAAGCACTGCGCTTGATGAAGACTGCCGAAAAATTCAATATTCCGGTCATGACCTTTGTCGATACCCCGGGCGCATATCCGGGCATTGGTGCAGAAGAACGCGGCCAGTCTGAAGCCATCGGCCGTAATTTGTATGAACTGACCCGTCTGCATGTGCCGGTATTGTGCACCATCATTGGCGAAGGTGGTTCAGGTGGTGCGTTGGCAGTGGCTGTCGGTGACTACGTCAATATGCTGCAATACTCGACTTATTCGGTGATTTCTCCCGAAGGTTGTGCCTCTATTCTTTGGAAAACTGCTGAAAAAGCAGCAGATGCCGCGCAAGCATTGGGTATTACCGCCAAACGCCTGCAAGAGTTGGATCTCATCGATAAAGTAATTGATGAGCCTTTGGGCGGCGCACACCGTGATTTTGAAACCACGATGAAAAACGTCAAAACCGTTTTGGAACAGCAATTAAGCGAAGCGCAAAGCATGACCATACCTGACTTGCTTTCTCGTCGTTTCGACCGCATCATGGCTTACGGTAAATTTACCGATAAGTAAGTTTGACTGCTGAAAAAGCAAGCAGATGTCGCTGCTTGCTTTTTTTGTGTTCTATTTTTGAGTAATTCACAATTTCAGGCTGTCTGAAATGTCGCAACTATCCCCTGATTCCCTATTTAAAAGTTTTCAAGCAGCTTTTCCTGATTTGCCGAGCCATACTGTTGTTGAAGTTGGCTTGAGTGGCGGATTGGATTCTGTCGTCCTGCTGCATCTTTTGCATCGGATGCGTGAATTTCGCCATTTTGATTTGCGTGCCGTCCATGTTCATCATGGTTTAAGTACCAATGCCGACAGTTGGGCAAAATTTTGTCAGGATTATTGTCGGGCCTTGAATGTTGCCTTGCGGGTGTGCCGTGTCAATGTGGAAAAACAAGGAAAAGGTTTGGAAGCGGCGGCCAGGGCTGCACGATATCAGGCATTTTCAGACGGCCTGAAGAAAATTATTGTTTTGGCACATCACCGCAATGATCAAATCGAAACATTTATGTTGTCGGCTGTGCGCGGGGGCGGATTGCGCGGTATGGCGG
>ERZ1699241.406-NODE-406-length-9761-cov-2.736973_pt1 | contig 9761 bp, 9 predicted proteins | sample MGYA00581545_ERZ1699241 | MGnify/ENA primary metagenome ERZ1699241 (study PRJEB42319, sample SAMD00040323) | human oral metagenome | material: saliva | host: Homo sapiens | study: EMG produced TPA metagenomics assembly of PRJDB4115 data set (Metgenomic analysis of... | reverse complement strand
CGTGCGTTAAATGAAGCTAGTATTCGTCGAGCGGATCGCACTATGGTTGCGGATGTTATCATTAACCATGTTCCTTTTGAACGTTTTCGAGGAGACGGCTTGACGGTTTCAACTCCAACAGGTAGTACAGCCTACAATAAATCGCTTGGTGGAGCAGTTCTACATCCGACCATAGAAGCATTACAATTGGCGGAAATTGCTAGTCTGAATAATCGAATTTATCGAACACTTGGTTCTTCAATTATTGTTCCTAAGAAAGATAAAATCGAACTAATACCAACTCGAAATGATTATCATACTATCTCTATCGATAATAGTATCTATTCTTTCCGAAATATTGAAAAAATAGAGTACCAAATCGACCACCACAAGATTCATTTCGTTGCCACTCCAAGCCACACCAGTTTTTGGAATCGTGTTAAAGATGCCTTTATTGGTGAGGTGGACGAATGAGGTTTCAATTTATTGCCGACGAACATGTTAAGGTAAAAACCTTTCTAAAGAAACATGAAGTTTCCAAAGGTTTACTTGCCAAGATTAAGTTTCGAGGTGGTGATATTCGGGTGAATGGGCATCCAGAACGCTACCTACCTCTTAGATATTGGGGATGAGGTTGTCATTGATATTCCTCCAGAAGAAGGTTTCGAGACACTGGAAGCAATTGATTATCCCTTGGATATTTTGTTTGAAGATGACCACTTTCTAATTCTGAACAAACCATTCGGTGTGGCCTCTATTCCTAGTGTTAATCACTCAAATACTATTGCTAATTTTATTAAAGGTTACTACGTAAAACAAGTTTACGAGAATCAGCAAGTGCACATTGTAACTAGATTAGATAGAGACACGTCTGGTTTGATGCTATTTGCCAAACATGGATATGCTCATGCAAGGCTAGATAAACAACTTCAGAAAAAAAGTATTGAAAAACGGTACTTTGCTCTTGTAAAAGGAGCAGGTATTTTAGAACCAGAAGGAAATATCATAGCTCCCATTGCGAGAGACGAAGATTCTATCATCACAAGGCGTGTAGCTAAAGGTGGTAAATATGCTCACACAGAATACAAGGTCATAGCATCCTATGGAGACATACATTTAGTCGATATTCGATTACATACTGGGAGAACACACCAAATTCGTGTTCATTTTTCACATATTGGTTTTCCCTTACTTGGAGATGACCTCTATGGCGGAAGTTTAGAGCATGGCATACAGCGTCAAGCGCTACATTGCCATTTCTTATCTTTTTATCATCCTTTTCTTGAAGAACAGTTGGAAATATCATCTCCGCTGCCAGATGATTTTAAGAATTTAATAACTAAGTTATCAATTAATTAATATTAAAGGAGAAACTCATGGAAGTTTTTGAAAGTCTAAAAACCAACCTAGTTGGTAAAAATGTACGCATCGTTCTACCCGAAGGGAAAGAACCTCGTATCCTACAAGCTACAAAACGTTTGGTTAGAGAAACTGACGTTATCCCAGTATTGCTTGGTAAACCTGAAAAAATCAAAATCTACCTTGAAATCGAAGGAATTCATGAGGGTTATGAAGTCATCGACCCAGATCATTACGATAAATTTGACGATATGGTTGCTTCTCTTGTAGAACGTCGTAACGGTAAGATAACAGAAGAAGAAGCTACTAAACTCTTTAGTGAAGACGTTAACTACTTTGGTGTTATGCTAGTTTATATGGGCTTGGTTGACGGTATGGTTTCAGGTGCACTTCACTCAACTGCTGCAACTGTTCGCCCAGCACTTCAAATCATTAAAACTCGTCCAAATGTAACTCGTACTTCAGGCGCTTTCTTAATGACTCGTGGTTCAGAACGTTATCTTTTCGGAGACTGTGCAATCAACATTAATCCTGATGCTGATGCCCTAGCTGAAATTGCTATTAACTCAGCAATCACAGCTAAAATGTTTGGTATCGAGCCAAAAATTGCAATGTTAAGTTACTCAAGTAAAGGTTCTGGTTTCGGTGAAAACGTTGATAAAGTGGTAGCAGCTACTAAACGTGCACACGAATTGCGTCCTGACCTTGAAATTGATGGAGAATTGCAATTTGACGCAGCCTTCCACCCTGAAACAGCTGCTTTGAAAGCTCCAGGAAGTAAAGTGGCTGGACAAGCAACTGTCTTCATCTTCCCAAGTATCGAAGCAGGAAATATCGGTTACAAGATTGCAGAACGTCTAGGTGGTTTCTCAGCTGTAGGACCTGTTTTACAAGGTTTGAATAAGCCAGTTAATGACCTTTCACGTGGATGTAGCTCAGATGATGTTTATAATCTTACTCTCATCACTGCAGCACAAGCTATTTACCAATAAAATTTCCAAAGCCCCACTTCTTTAAGAGGGGCTTTTCTAGTCTTTTAATTGTCTAACACCCTGCAAAACTAGCTAAATTATGGTAAAATAGATAGTAATCATCTATGATTTATCGATTAAGTTTGTATGAAGAAAAGGAAATAAAATGGCAACTATTCAATGGTTTCCTGGACATATGTCTAAGGCGCGTCGTCAGGTCCAGGAAAATTTAAAATTTGTTGATTTTGTAACAGTTTTAGTAGATGCACGTTTGCCCTTGTCTAGTCAAAATCCGATGCTGACTAAAATCATCGGGGACAAACCAAGACTATTGATTCTAAACAAGGCAGACCTTGCGGATCCAACATTAACAAAAGAATGGCGTCAGCACTTTGAATCACAAGGTATTCAGACACTTGCTATCAACTCTAAGGAACAAATAACTGTAAAAGTCGTAACGGATGCTGCTAAGAAACTCATGGCAGATAAGATTGCTCGTCAAAAAGAACGTGGTATTCAAATCGAAACCTTGCGTACCATGATTATCGGGATTCCAAACGCTGGGAAATCAACTCTGATGAACCGTTTAGCTGGTAAGAAAATTGCTGTAGTTGGTAATAAACCTGGTGTGACAAAAGGCCAGCAATGGCTTAAAACCAATAAGGATTTGGAAATCTTGGATACTCCAGGGATTCTTTGGCCAAAATTTGAAGATGAAACTGTTGCACTCAAACTTGCGCTTACGGGAGCAATCAAGGATCAGTTACTTCCAATGGATGAGGTAACGATTTTCGGTCTCAATTACTTTAAAACGCATTATCCTGAAAAGCTTCAAGAACGTTTCAAACAAATGAATCTGGACGATGAAGCTCCTGAAATTATTATGGATATGACGCGTATCCTTGGTTTTCGTGATGATTACGACCGTTTTTACAACCTCTTTGTCAAAGAAGTTCGTGATGGAAAACTTGGTAACTATACCTTAGATACATTGGATGATCTTAATGGCAACGATTAAAGAAATCAAAGAAGAATTAGCAAAGATAACTGATCTTGAAAGTCCTTTGTTTAAGGAATTTGAAAAAGATTCTCGTTCAGGTGTCCAAAAAGAAATTGAAAAGCGGAAAAAAGCCCTTCAAGCAGAAATTGATGAAAATCTTCGCTTAGAAGCCATGCTTCGCTATGAAAAAGATCTATATAGTAAAGGGATATCTCTAATTGCAGGTGTAGATGAGGTTGGACGTGGTCCGCTAGCTGGTCCAGTGGTGGCTGCTGCAGTGATTTTACCTCAAAATTGTAAAATTAAAGGCTTGAATGACAGTAAAAAGATTCCCAAGAAAAAACATGAAGAGATTTTTCAGGCCGTTAAGGACAATGCACTAGCAATCGGTATTGGAATTATGGACAATCAAGTCATTGATCAAGTCAATATCTACGAAGCGACGAAACTAGCCATGAAGGAAGCTATCTCTCAACTTGAACCTCAACCAGAGCACCTCTTGATTGATGCTATGAAGTTGGACTTGCCGATTTCTCAGACATCCATCATCAAAGGGGATGCCAACTCCTTATCTATTGCAGCAGCTTCGATTATAGCTAAAGTTACTAGAGATAAGATCATGGCTAACTATGACCAAGAATTTCCAGGCTATGATTTTGCTCAAAATGCTGGCTATGGAACTGCTAAGCATCTCGTAGGAATTGAAAAGCACGGTGTCACACCTATTCATCGCACCAGTTTTGAACCGATTAAAACGATCGTTTCAGAAACTAGTAAAAGATAATTAAAGGAGAGAATTATGGAGGAACAATCGGAAATACTTAGTTCCAAGAAAGAATTTGCCTTCGCGTCCAGTACGATCTTAGCTCAAGTAGGGCGAGGTATTATTGTCGGATTAGTCGTAGGAATTATTGTCGGATCATTTCGATTTTTGATCGAAAAAGGCTTTCATATCGTTCAAGGATTTTATCAAGACCAAGTGAATCTGATACGGAATCTATTGATTATTTTATTGTTTTATATCCTCATTTGCTTACTTAGTGCCAAATTAACACGTTCAGAAAAAGATATCAAAGGTTCTGGTATTCCTCAAGTTGAAGCCGAGTTAAAAGGTCTCATGTCTCTCAACTGGTGGAGTGTCCTCTGGAAGAAATATATTCTTGGTATTTTAGCAATTGCTAGTGGACTCATGTTAGGGCGTGAAGGTCCCAGTATTCAGCTAGGTGCCGCTGGAGGAAAAGGAATTGCCAAATGGCTCAAGTCTAGCCCTGTTGAGGAGCGTTCTTTGATTGCTAGCGGAGCTGCGGCTGGTCTTGCTGCAGCCTTTAATGCACCGATTGCGGGGTTATTATTTGTAGTAGAAGAAGTCTATCACCATTTTTCACGATTCTTCTGGGTTTCTACCTTGGCTGCTAGTCTAGTAGCAAACTTCGTTTCCCTTCTCATCTTTGGCTTAACACCTGTTTTGGATATGCCAGATGACATCCCTCTCATGAGTTTGAGTCAATATTGGATTTATCTTGTTATGGGGATTTTTCTTGGACTCTCAGGTTTCCTTTATGAAAAAGCCGTTCTGAATGTCGGAAAAGTCTATGATTGGATTGGCCAAAAGGTTCACATTAATAAAGCTTATCATCCAATTTTTGCTTTTATCCTAATCATTCCAGTAGGAATATTTCTACCACAAATACTTGGTGGGGGCAATCAGGTTGTCTTATCCTTAACAGAACAAGATTATAGTTTTCAAATTCTCTTAATTTACTTTATCATTCGCTTTATCTGGAGCATGATCAGTTACGGAAGTGGACTGCCAGGTGGTATTTTCTTACCAATTTTAGCTTTAGGATCCTTACTTGGTGCCCTAGTAGGCGTTATTTGTGTCAATCTTGGCCTTGTTACCCAACAGCAATTTCCTATATTTGTAATTCTTGGAATGAGCGGTTATTTTGGGGCTATCTCAAAAGCACCTTTGACAGCTATGATTCTTGTGACGGAAATGGTTGGTGATATCCGTAATCTCATGCCTTTAGGTATGGTGACCCTAGTTGCCTATATTGTTATGGATCTGCTCAAAGGGGCGCCCGTCTATGAAGCCATGCTAGAAAAAATGTTACCTGAATCAGCAACTGATGATGGAGAAGTTACCCTAATTGAAATTCCAGTATCAGACAAAATAGCTGGTAAGCAAGTACATGAACTCAATTTACCACACAACGTACTCATCACAACCCAAGTACATAATGGGAAAAGTAAGACAGTTAATGGATCTACAAGGATGTATCTAGGTGATATGATTCATCTCGTGATTCCAAAAAGTGAAATTGGAAAAGTGAAAGATTTGCTTTTATAGAAGTGTTGATTTACATAATTTTTATTACGAAAAGTTATAATATATTTTGAAAGGTTTCTCTATGAAAAAAAATAAGGCAATTTTGGTATATTTGCTAGGAACATTTATCCAATTAGTATCAGTTTGTCTAGTTTTCTTTCTATTGAATCGTTATTCTGTTCAGTCTAATGTATTAACTATTTCAGGAATCATTCTAGGTGGAATTTCTTCAGCTCTTTGGGGAATAATTGTTGCTAATCGATATTTTCATATTCATTTTAAGAAGATTTTAAAAGATTTTTTTAACATTCATACTAGTTATAAACACTATTTATTATCTTTCTTCCTAATTATATTTGATTTTTCTTTCATATTGTTTGGTGGGAAAATGTTAGAATTTAACTGGTATCTCCCTTTTTTGATGTTCTTCAAATTTATTTTATTTGGAGGAATAGAAGAGATTGGATGGCGATATGTATTTCAACCAATTTTACAAGAAAATTTGCCGTATTTCCTCTCAACAATCTTAACCTTTTTTAGTTGGGCTATTTGGCATCTGTTGTACTTTTACATAGATGGTTCTCTGGCAATATTACAATTGACGCCGTTTTTATTTGGATTACTGACAAATTCTTTCATACTATCAGCACTTTATATTAAAACAAACAATCTCTGGATTTGTGTAATGACTCATTCAATTATTAATGTCTTGTCTCAACTAACCATAGATACTAATCAATACGAAACTTACTTGATAAAAATCTTCGTCATCTTAGTTTCGTGCTATATGGTAATGAATAAAAAAGAAGAGTATAGTCGTAACTGATTGTATTAGTAAACTTTCATCTTAATAAAATGAAATATAAAACTCCAAAACCAAAAAAATTTTTGGTTACAAACTATACACTAGCAAAACTAAAAGTTTATGTACAATTGACTTAACGTGAGCTAAACTATTGATACAACTGAATTAGAAGCATAAAGTACATTCTTTAAGGAGTGTACTTTATTTTTATTTTGTACATTATTTTGAAGTGTTATTTTGTATATTTTCTAGTTCATAACATCATCTGATTTAAGGAATTGATTTGTACATTTTTACTCTAATAGGTGCAGAAGAAGTAGTGGTTCAATTGTACATTTTTGGCTACTCATTTAAGGACTTATTGATAGTAAGATATAGATTTTTACTCGTGGTGCTAGTTAATCTCAAAGTATCTCAGATTATAAGTCAGTACAATTTGCTCCATTCTCAACTGCAATCCTGTAAAGCCTCTAGCTAGTGTTTGTTCGACATCAAAAAAAGCACAAAGTTCTGAAAATCGAGTTTCAATAATCCGTCTCATAGCCATTAGTTTCCAATGATTATGTTGTTTAGCTCTTGCCATATTTTGACGTAAAGGCGTCCAAAGATGGTAACCTTTCTGTTTCAACTGTTCTCTGAGTTCATAGCTAAGATAAGCTAAATCAGCTAAAACATAGGGTTGAGAACAATTTTCTAGTAAGTCATCAACTGCCTTGACCGTCGATTAAACCGACTTCTTTCAAGGAGACACCCACAAGGATTCTTGTTTAGAAGCATCGAATCAATCAAGAAGGATCACCCAGAGGTTCCAGCATTTGAAGAATATGACGAGCTAGTTGAAGCAATCAAAAAATCCCTATAAAGGGATTTTTTTATACCTATAATACCTTGTGCAAAATAGTCGTATATATCAAAATCAGAGTCACGTTACCTACTATTAGACCAAAAGTCGCAAGCAAGGTATTTGCTGTACCCGGCTTAAAATCTGCACTAATCAAATATGGCCAAAAGCATATCATTGGGAAAACGGCTATTAACACGCATACATAGGTAGGAAAGCTTGTCCAAAGAAAGCGTGTCGTCTCTAACCAGTGCCCCCATGAAGGTATCATTATTTTGCTTATAGTGAAAAGTATGCATATAAGGTGGACCACTAGAAGATAAATAGCATACTTTGTCTTGCTCAGTATTTTTTTCTTTTTCATTTTATCTAACTATCCTTGCTAATTATTCTCTCGTTCACCTGCAATATGAACTTTAAAACTAAAATTAACTATATTATTATTCGAATCAAGGTCTAAATTCATAAAATAATGATTCCAAAAGAATTCATTGTTACCTGCTCCCCACTGCACACCGTAATGTCCCAAATATTCACCTCTCGGATTGCTTGGAGTCAGCCATATTTTTTTACCAAATACTTCCTTAAACTTATTTTCATCAAGCTTCTCTAGCAAATCTATACCATCTATATTATATGAGATTCCATATTCTTTAGCAGCAGCTGTGCATTCAGAATCGAAGCAAACCTGCGTAACTACACAGTCCTTCAGCTCCGTATTCTTCCTCTTATCTCCGTAAACACCTATACATCCGAGAACTACATTCTTCTTTACAAGAAGATAGGTAGATCGCGTAACTGCTGAGTCATATGACTTAAAGCCGTTTGGTACGCTAACCCCCGATCCTTGGTATTTAGAATAGCTTCCCGTTGTCAAAAGATCATTATAATTAGGATAATCATGTCTACCATTTGACACATAGATTTCAAACCCCTGGTCTATCAAATCCGAAATCTTAGTCTCTGTAAGATGAATTTCAGTTCCGTCAATTTTAAGTGGAGGTGCGTTATCAGGTAGACCTATAATTATATATACAAACATCAAAAACACGAATATCATAAGAACTGCAACGATACCTATCCAAGATTTCCCGGTTCTCTTTCGTGCATTGAAAAGCGCCATTATAGAAGGCGTGATTATAGCAGCACCAATTGGCGCCGCCCCATGACGGAACATGCCCATGACCTTAAAGGCAATTACAGCGCTAATTAGTATTAAAACTATGTGCACTGCATACTCTCCTACGCTTAGCTTACTCGTCCTAGTCTGATTATTTGCTGGGGCATCGTACACTGGAACACCGTTCTCAAAGGTGTTCTTCATTCTAAAACGCAGCCAAAACAATATTCCAATAAACACAACTGCCAAGAACACTAGCAACCCAATAAAAACTAATCTTTCCATCTGTAACCTTTTCTCTGACCTAATTATCGTTCATCAAAATTCATATCTAGTCTACCACATTTTGAAATTGTTTTACAATATTTACATACTTGTGCACGAATCAAAAAGTTTTAAAAGGATTTAACGACTTAGCAACGACACAACAAACTCTAATGCATGAGTGGGATTATTTAAATAACCTCCTAATAGCAAATCCAACTGAAATAACTGAATTAAGTAATACTAATGTATGGTGGATATGTAAAGAAAACTCAAATCATCGATACAAACTTAAAATTAATGAAAAAATTAAGTATAAAAAGCGCTCATTAATAAGTTGCCCAATTTGCAAAGGTTTAAGAAGAAAACAGGAGCATTTTGTTAGATTAAAGATATACTAGAGAATACTAAAATAAAACAAAGTAAAAACACTCTAAAGTTCATTAAATTGATTATAGAGTGTTTTTTGTTGTCAAAATGTACATTTTAAAAATTTTTAGTTTTCACTTAAATAAAGTACATTTTCGTCTGAATTGAGAGTAGTCAAAATTTTCAGTGTTCACTTAAATAAAGTACATAATTAAGAATAATTAGCTCTAAAAAAATTTTTGGTTATACTAGCAAAGATTTAGATATTGCATATATCCCCTATAACATCTTTCCGAAAAACTATAATTTTCTTGAAAAATATATCTAGCTATGCTATACTACTAGTATAGAAAGATTTGGAGAAAAACATGAAACGCGAGATCTTATTAGAACGGATTGATAAACTCAAACAAGTCATGCCCTGGTATGTTTTGGAATATTACCAATCGAAACTGGCTGTTCCCTATAGTTTTACGACCTTGTACGAATACTTAAAGGAATACGATCGATTTTTCACCTGGGTCTTAGAATCTGGTATATCGAATGCTGATACCATGGCAAATATTCCTTTAGATGTTCTTGAGAACATGACCAAGAAAGACATGGAATCATTTATTCTTTACTTACGTGAACGTCCTTTGCTTAATGCTAATACAACCAAAAACGGAGTTTATCAAACAACCATTAACCGTACTTTATCAGCTCTTTCTAGTATTTATAAATA
>ERZ1699241.403-NODE-403-length-9820-cov-2.825441_pt1 | contig 9820 bp, 7 predicted proteins | sample MGYA00581545_ERZ1699241 | MGnify/ENA primary metagenome ERZ1699241 (study PRJEB42319, sample SAMD00040323) | human oral metagenome | material: saliva | host: Homo sapiens | study: EMG produced TPA metagenomics assembly of PRJDB4115 data set (Metgenomic analysis of... | reverse complement strand
TGTTGGATTGAGCTTACAAGGTGTATGGTCGCTTTCAACGCAGACAGTTGCTTCTCAACTTTATCGTTGTATGACCGTAACGGAAAACGAAGAGGGGACTTACACCATTTTCGCCCTGCAACACGAACCACAAAAAGAGGCGATTGTCGACAACGGAGCGAGTTTTGAGCCTCGCAACACCAGTGTGATAAAAACGCCAACTTTGGAAAGCCTCAATGCGGAGGCGACCCCAAACGGCTTAAAGCTTAATTGGTCGTCTACGGCTGGGGTGGGTACGCTCACTTATGATATTAAGATCCTGAAAGCGGGCAATTTGTATGCCTACCATAAAGGCATCAGCAGTACCGAATTTTCTACAGATAATTTTCCTGATGGTGATTATACGGTTGTCGTGCTTGCCAAAAATGCAAGCGGTCAAATGGTGAGTGAAAAATCGCAAAGTTTCACCATAAATCGACCGCCTGTACCCCGTGATGTGGTGGTGCTCGGCGGGTTAGGTAATATCACTATCTCGTGGGCGTGGGTAGATGAATTTACTCAAACTGAAATCTGGGTCAGTGAGCAGGATAACCTTGCCACTGCACAACGTTTAACCAAGCTTAATGCAAAAATGTACAGCCATGAAGTCGGTGCAAAACAGGTGCGTTATTACTGGCTTAGACACGTGCGTGGGCAAAATGTCGGGGCGTTTTATCAACAAGCAGGCGTGCGAGGCGAAAGCTCGGTTGATATTGATAAAGAGCTGAAACTGCTGAATGAAAAGCTTAGCCAAAACATCATCAACGAAGTGTTTGATACTGCAGCTCCAGCACGTAAGTTGGAGATGGTGAAAACCGTGGCGAACCTCAATGTGAACCAGTTTCAAGGGGTAAAACAGGTTTACAATGAAAGAGACGGCAAGTTGTATCGCTGGGATGGCAGTCAGTACACATCAAAAATACAAGCCTCTGAAATAGCGGGTCAATTAAATCAAAATCAACTTGATCATGCATTAATTAACCAACTCACCACAGCACAAGATTCTGCGACACAAGCTGTAGCACAATCTCAAGAGGCTAAACGTAAAGTCGCAGAGCTGTCGTCTGAATTTAATAATATTAACTTTGATGTAGGTGCTCGTAACTATCTGCTTCATTCAGCGGAAAAGAGAACATCGTGGACAGTGTCACAATCTGCAAAAGAAAACTGGCAAGGTAAAAAACTCACGCTTTCTTTTAGTCTTAACGCGAAAGGCATTATCAGAGGTGGGCGTAATCGTGTTGGTTTATCGATGTTTTTGTACTACACCGATAATACGTATACGTGGATTGAGTGTTGGTTAAGCAACCATCAAGGCGATTATAGTGGTAGATTAAAATCAATAATCCAGTTACTCGATAAGCCGATTAAAAGTATTTCAAACTGCTCATTTAAGGTTGAAGTAGGGGGAGGAACTTGTGTTGCCACACATCCTAAATTAGAGATAGGGAGTATTGCGACTGACTGGAGCCCAGCCCCAGAAGATTTGACGACAACTATCCAGTTTGAAGACATTAAGCGATCGCTTACAAATGAATCGAATACGAGGATAGCGTGGGAAAACGAATCTAACTCTCGTATGGGAAGTGCTGAGGCAACCATTCAGCAATTAGCTACTTCTCAAGCAAATGAGAATAAAGCTCAAGCAGGGAAGCTCACGGCGTTAACCACCCGTGTTGATGGAGCAGAAGGGAAAATTGCCCATGCTGAGAGATCGATTAGTACGCTCAATAGCACCGCTACTACCAAGTTTAGCCAGTTAGAAGCAAACTTAAACAGTGCGAAAGAGGATTTAGGTGCTAAGATTACTGCAGAACAAACTGCCCGAGCAAATGAAAATAAAGCTCAAGCGGATGAGCTGAAGAAAATCACCGCTTCAGTAAATGGTGCAACGGCTCAAATTTCTACTGTGAGCAAAGTTGTAGCGGATGTCAAAGGTCAATTGACCGCAACCCATACGATTAAAACTCAAACCATCTCAGGTAACCATGCTGTGATTGCAGGGATTTCTCTTGGTGCAAATAAAGAGCAAAGTTCAGTTATTGTGATGGCGGATAAGTTCCAAGTGGTCAAAAACGCACAAGATGGGTCGCCGAAATCAATATTATCTGTAGTCAACGATCAGATAGCGATTAACGGTGATTTAATTGCTAACGGGCAAATTACTGCGGCGAAACTCGCTGCAGGTGCAGTCCGAGCAGATCATTTTGCTGCAGGGGAAATTTCAGCGGATAAACTGGCGATTGGGCTTGGGGGGAATTTGCTCACTAATCCGATTTTTGCAACAGCAGGTAAAGATAACACGGGCGGAGATTTACCTCACGGGTGGTCGTATTGGGTCGGAGATAGTCCAACATTTAATGGTAGTTATGGAGGATTCCTATATCGTAAAGCAGGTGGTACTGATGATTGGTCTTTATTAGGTGGTTTAGACAACGAAAATACAGCGTCATTTACACGGCAAATAAACAATACTCGAAATGTTGATGAACGTATCGGGTGGTTTAATCAAGATGTACGAGTAATTGCAGGAAAAACCTATATGGCGAGCTGTTATTTAGCGGTACATAGAGGTAAGGTTAAAATTTCCATTGAAGAATTAGCTAAAGATAGTAGTGCTTATATTAGTTGGATTGGTGGTACTGACTGGGTAACAGAAAGTCAAGCTAATGCAGTCAACCGAGATTTTAGTAAATACCGTAGAGTGTGGGTCAAATTCACTGCTCCTGACACAGGACATATTCGTTTTGCTATTCAGATGAATAGTGTTAACGGTGGAGTTAATCCGTGGGCTTTTGTTTTACGCCCTATGCTTGAAGAATGTACTGAATTTACTAAAGAACCTAGCTCGTGGCAAAATGCAGGCGTAACCTCAATTCACGGTGGCTCGATTGTGACCCATTCGATTACCGCTCAGCAGATTGCAGCGAATACGATTACAGGCAATGAGATTGTTGGTGAAACGATTGCGGGGAAACATATTGCAAGTAAGACCATCAATGCAGATCATATTGTGGGTAAGTCGATTACGGCGAAAGAGTTGAATGTGGAAAGCTTGTCGGCGATTAGTTCTAATATTGGACACGTTACCGCAGGGACAATTACAGGGACACGTATTGAAGGGAATACCATTGAAGGTGGGAGAATTCAAGGTGCAACCATCGAAGGGAATACAATCAAAGGGGGAACAGTCAACGGAACGACAATTGAAGGAGGGACGATTAGAGCAGCAAGGCTTGAAGGGGTAAGCGGAAAATTCACAGGTGAATTGGAAGTGTCTCAATTAGTTGGCGGGAATCTGTGTGAAATGCTAGAAGCGAGGGTAAACGTTCATGAATGGAGACGAGGGCGAGATAGTTCTACTACCACCTATTCTGCAAGCATTAACATTGCACCATCCCCTGTGCGACGCATTGTGTTTGTCTTGAATTCCAACACATACCAGATCGTTGAAGCACATAACGCAAGCACATTAAATTACCGTTATGAAACAAATGATGGGAGGGATCCTCCCGCAGTTTTTGGTGGTTATGGAGTCTATAAAATAATGGTAGCAGCTTACGTATTATCAAATACTAGAACGCTTTCACAATAAAAAACACCCACACATGTGGGCTTTTTACTATTTCTTACCTGCAAAAGCTTCGTAAGGATTACCGCGATCATCAAGGACTACACCGTTTACCTCTTCGGCTTTTGGTCCCATAAACGTACCCGCATAAGGTGTGTGCACTTGCATTCCATCAATGGTTGCATGAGCTATACCACCAAAACTTGCAATGCTATCTGCATTGTTCTAAGAGTGTAGATTGAAATAACCCTGTTTTACAACATCGCTACTTTTAATTCAGAACCGCAAGCCTGAGCATAGCGTTGCAATGTGAGAAAAGAAGCGCGGCTAGCATTTTTTTCTAATTTACTGACAGCAGGTTGAGTAACGCCCATTTTTTCAGCCACTTGAGAAACCGTCAATCCTGCACGAGTCCGCATTTCTTTAAGTAGAGATTGCAACTCATCGACACGTTTCTCGGTTAAATAAAGTTGCTTAGTCTCTTCATCTTGCAAAAGTGTCTCTTTGACTTGTTTATAACTAATGGGTTGTACTTTCATCGGTCATTTCTCCTAAACGTTTTAACGCAAGTTCAATTTCAGAAGCGGGCGTTTTTTGTGTTTTCTTTACAAAAGTTCGCAAAATATAAATTTTCTGCCCAATGGCAAATGCAAAAAAGGTGCGAGAAATATCTTTATTCCCTGCTCTTAACTCAAATAATCCCTCTCCCATCGCTCGGGTATGGGGAAAGCGCAGCTCATTGCCTAGCATTTCTAGCTTATCCAGTGCATTTAAGGCTTTCGCTCTCATTGATGGAGAGAGTGCTTCGATTTCTGAAAAGGCATCAGGGTGGAAAAGTAATTCAAACATCATCAAGTTCATAACTAATAAGTTATGTTTATCATATCACTTTTGAAATATAAATTAAAGGTAATATTTCATCAACAACAAGGAGTCCTTTATGGCAACATTCAACAAAATCTTAAACCCAGTCTATTCAACCATCTCTGGTTTCACCATGAATTCAGACGGCTCAATGAACGTAACTTACGCTATCGGCACAGGTACGGAAGAGGCGGAACAAATCACCGAATTTCGACCGCTTGTAACGGAATACAAATACCTAGATAGCACACAAGCACACGCCATTATGTTCGCCCCGCTCACACAGGGTGATATTGGCAAATCGTTCCAAGATTTAATGCTCAACCGAATTTACAGCTATATGAAAGAGCAAGGAATGATTGAGGTGTAAGGTACTCCCCGAAGCGTGACAAGCACTTCGGGGTTTTTATTTGTGAGGGAATATGGTTACTACAGCAACACTTTCGGTCAATGTAACCGCAAACGGGGCAAGAACCGCAAGTAATGATTTAAGCCATCTCGCCCGTCAATCTAGCAAAGCGGAACAGGCAGTTGCCGCAGTGGAAACACAACTAAACCGAATGCAAAAACTTTTGGCGATTGGTGGTTTAGCGAGCTTGGGGAAACAGGTATTAGATGCCGCTGATAAAATGCAATCGCTACACAGTCAGCTCAAGCAAGTGACGAGCGGGATGACGGATTACACTCACGCAGAAAAGGCGTTATTTGAGATTAGTCAACGCACCACCGCAAGCCTTGAAGCGACCACGCAAGCCTTTGTGAGTACCAAACGGGCATTAGCGGAAATGGGCGTCACCACGAATCAAACGCTCAAGTTCACCGAAACGCTGAATAAAGCAATGGCAGTGGGCGGTGTGAATGCCGAAAGTCAAAAATCAGCATTGTTGCAACTTTCACAGGCATTAGGTTCTGGCGTGTTGCAAGGCGATGAGTTCCGCTCTATTGCAGAAAATGCTCCGATTATTCTAGATGTGGTGGCGGAATATATGGGTAAGTCACGGGCTGAAATTAAGAAATTAGCTTCTGATGGGAAAATTACCTCTAAAGTTTTATTTGAAGCAATCAGCGGTGCTAGCGGTAAAATTTCCGCAAAGTTTGACGAAATGCCAATGACCTTCGGGCAGGCAATGCAGCAAATGGAAAATGCGTGGCTGAAATTTGTTGATGGCTTAAATAGCAGTGGGGTAATGAGTGCCTTAGCACAGACAGTTAGTTTTCTGGCTCAAAATTTCGACTATTTAGGTCTCATTCTTGGTGGGGTAGCATTGAGTCAATTGGGGAAATATACCCAACAAGCCTTTTTAAGCGTGCGTGCGAACCAGCAACAAGCCGCAACGGCATTACAAGCCGCTCAATCTGCCGCGACTAAAGCCACTGCAGAAGTCAACGTTGCTCGTGCTGAAATGCAAGTATTACAGGCACAAACTCAACTTAATTTATCAGAACGTACCCGTTTTGCCCTTCGTCAGCAAATGGCAGCACAAGCCGCTCAAATTACCCAATTGGTACATGCAGAAACCGCTGCTACGGCAAATCTTGCCCGTGCTCAACAAGCCGCATCACTGACTGGGCGGGCAACCTCATTAGCTACAGGTGCATTAAACAGTGCGATGGGGTTATTGGGTGGACCTGCAGGGGTGGCAATGATTGCGGCAGGGGCATTGTTCTACTTCTGGCAAAAAGGTGAGGAAGCCAAACAAGCGGCTTTAGATGCCAGCCGTGCGAATGAGTTGTTAGCTCAATCTTATCAAGGATTAACCGCTGTGAGCATTCAAGATAAGCTACAAAAAGAGATTGAAGCTTATAAGGAAATGCAAACCACACTTGAGAAATTCGCGACAGAAAAATACCTTAGAGATTATTACGGAGGAACAAAAAAGGCACTTGCAGAAGCGACGAATAACTATGAACTGGCAAAACAAAACTTTGAAATCACGACCAAAGCGATGGAGAAACACGTTAAAGAATTTGCCTCCACTATGTTAAGCGAAGGCAAAAATATCACTGTGGTGAAAGAGCGTTTAGAGGCATTAGGGATTAGCACTGAACAAATCAATGCCACTTTTGCCGATAACGTAGTCCAAACCTCAGCGGTGAAACAACAGCTTACCGCATTATATCCTCAGTTAGATCAGAACCAAGTAAGTGTCGAGGGATTAACGGTCAAAGTCGGTACGCTTAGTTTTACATTGCCAAATGCAACCAATGGACTTTATGACTTTGCTAATGGCTTAAATCATATTGCTAAAGTGGCATTAGGGGCAACATTGGCGGTTATTCAGTTTAATCAATCGGCAGCCCAAAGTGCGGGTTATGGTAATTTGGATGAGAAAGCCCAAAAACAATTGAAATCACTCGCATTACAGCAACAGGTTGCTCAAGCCAGAATTAAAGGGGATAAAGACAAAGCAAGAACATTACAAGCCCAACTTACAGGGCTTAATTCAGGCTTTAAAGAAGACAGTGCTGAATATAAAGCGATTGTGACAGAGCAAGAGAAATTACTGGCATTGCAAGATCAGGAAAGTATGGCGAAAAAATCTGCCAAAGGGGGGGCGAAAAAAGAGAAAACCAAATCAAGCGAAGACTACCGCAATGATTGGGATAAATATTACGACGATTTAGTCAATGCCAATGCCTCAGCATGGGAAAAAATCCAATACGCCCAAGATGTAGCAATGCGTGAGCTTGAAAAACACCTCTCTCACGGTGTGGTGACTCAAGAAGAAGCGGAAAAAGCTCGTACCTTAATTATTGAACAGTATGCGAAACAACGCTCAGAGTTAGCGGGGCAATATGCTCCCGAAATTGCTTATCAAAATAAACTCAAAGAACAGTTGCAAGATATACAACAACTGGAACAAGGTGGTGCATTAACCACCGAACAAGCTGCACGGGCACGCCAAAATTTAGGTGCAAAATACTCGCCTTTAATTGCCGCAATGGAAGGGTATCGTCAGAAATTAGCTGAAATTGAGGCATTAGAAAAAGCACGCATTCTCACCACTGAGCAGGCAAATATCGCCCGAACCGATGCTGAATATGAAAAATGGAAAGGCACAGCCGATAAAGCCGACCCAATGAATGGGATTCGTCAAGGTTGGGAAGAATGGGCAAAAACGGCAGGTAATACGATGGAACAAGTGGCGAACATTACCACACAAGCCCTAGACGGAATGGCAGATCAACTCACCAATTTTGTGATGACGGGTAAAGCTGATTTTCGCAGTCTGACTATCTCTATCTTATCAGATATTTCTAAGATGATTGTTAAAATGATGATCTTAAATGCAGTAAAAGCAGCATTCGGAGGCTTTTCTGGAGGTGGTTTAGTAGGTGGTACAGAAGTTAATGGTAACGCTACTTATGGAATGGGCACGTGGGCAACAGGCGGCTATACAGGCAACGGTAGCAAATATGAACCTGCAGGTATCGTCCACAAAGGCGAATATGTGATTACCAAAGAAGCAACGGCACGGCTTGGACGAGGATTTCTTGACCAACTTAACTACGGCAGTTCAACAGGCTACGCAACGGGAGGAGTGGTTGGCGGCTCAAGCACTGTGCCAACATTACCGAATAACGCCCAAGCAAGCCAAAATAACACCATCACTATTACTGTAAATGTTGATCAAAATGGCAACACTCACAGCCAAACCGAAGGGCAAACCGCTGAAAAAGAGGCAAAACAGCTTGGTAAAACGATTGAAGCAAAAGTATTGGAGGTGTTAGTTAAACAAAAACGAAATGGCAATTTATTAGCGTAATTTGACCGCTTGTAGCACAGGTTACAAGCGGTTTTCTTTTGGAGAAAAAATGGAAAACGTTAATTTAGAAATGATACGCGGCGATGATGATGGCTGGACGTTTGAAGTCCTCGAAGAATCACCAACGCTTGAGCTAACACAATGTCGCTTTGACTTACACATCAAACCAGACAAGGGCAGCATTATCAAGCTCTCAAGCGAAACAGGCGAAATCACGACCGAAGGCAACTTGATTCACGTAGTCATCGCACATAGCAAAACCGAAAACGTGACTTGGGAACAAGCACAATGGGATTTGCAATGTATCGATCCACACCAAAAAGTCACCACCCTCGTGGGGGGTGATTTCACGTTAATTCCTGATATTACACGGAGCGAATAATGGAAAAAATCACGATTCGAATTAGAGATAAACCCCAAATCCGAGTGAAATTGGCAGAGCGTAAGCCGATAAAAATTAACATCCATCGGCTAGCGACCACCTCGCCAAACCTTCCTCCCTTAAGCGATTTAATCCTCAACTACAAAATAGGACGACTATGACAACACAAAACATTCAACAACTTTTAACCGAGTTTGCTCAATACTTAGGCGAGCAAGACAAAGCGATTTTGGCTCAAATTGATACTAAGGTAACCCAACTTAAAAATGACCTGTTAGGCGGTGAGGTTTCCGCCGATTTAGACACGTTTAGAGAGCTGGCAGAAGAGTTACGTAAACTCAAAGCAAGCGGAAGCAGTGCACCTGAGGCATTAACAACTAAACTGACGGAATTTAAACAGAGTTTAGATGGCATGACCGAACAAATGACCGCACTTAACCATGCTGATTTAAAAGCGGCATATCAACGTGGCAGAGCCTAATTTTTACACAGGAGAAAATGTATGACTAAACAAACAACCCAAATGAACCATCCGTATGAACTTTTTGCTTACCAAGTGGGGCAAGATATGAAAGGATTGACTGACCGAGTAGAGAAATTGGAGGGCACTTCAGTACCAACAATGACTCAAACATGCTCGCTGGCTGTAGTAACGGTTTCGATTGACCCACAAGACCGAGCGGAAAACACAGAAAAGCTTGGGAATGGGGATTATATTCGAGATGAAAGCCATATTTCGGGCACTATTCAGCTTGATAGAAAATACACCGGTTTTCAATTTATGATGTTAGGCAATGACAAAGTGGTATCAACGGGTACTGTAGGGACAAATGGTGTGGTGGGATTTTATTCTCGTGAAACCACTTACCGACAAGTAAGCCTATTTCTCTTTAGCCCAGAGCAAGCCACTTCTCAAATTTATTTTGATGCCATAGAAAATCCGAAGCAAAAAGGCGTAACATTTAGCTCACTGCCAGAGATAAGCGTGGACAGAAATGAGCAGGAGCGGATTACGGTTAGGCTTAAAGGGATAGGGGAAGATGGAAAACAAGCGTTCCGCTATCTTGAATATGGTAAAGACAAATTAAAAGTGACGGTTTATGAGAAAGATAGTTCTGGTGAACACGAATTTGAAGCGATGAACACCTTAAATGATTCAAATTCATTTGAGTATAACCGTTTTATGATAGATGAAGAGGTTTATGAGTGCTCTACGAC
>ERZ1699241.400-NODE-400-length-9884-cov-1.748898_pt1 | contig 9884 bp, 8 predicted proteins | sample MGYA00581545_ERZ1699241 | MGnify/ENA primary metagenome ERZ1699241 (study PRJEB42319, sample SAMD00040323) | human oral metagenome | material: saliva | host: Homo sapiens | study: EMG produced TPA metagenomics assembly of PRJDB4115 data set (Metgenomic analysis of... | reverse complement strand
GTTAGTAGCTGCAGGTGTTTTAGATTTTAAAGATGCCGTATATGTAGTTCATAAACGTGGTGAATATATGCAAGAAGCAGTGCCATTAGGTAAAGGTGCTATGGCGGCTATCCTTGCATTGCCAAGAGAACAAGTTGTTGAAATTTGCCAACAAGTAAATGATACTGTAGGCTCTGTACAAGCAGTTAACTTTAACTGCCCAGGTCAAATCGTTATTGCTGGTGAAACAGCAGCGGTAGAAACTGCAGCAGAAAAGATGAAAGAAGCTGGTGCAAAACGTGCTGTTATGCTTCCTGTAAGTGCTCCATTCCACAGCCGTTTGATGGAACCTGCAGCTCTTCGTTTAAAAGAAGAGTTGGATAAAATCCAAGTGAGCGATGCTCAAATTCCTGTAGTGGCAAATGTGACAGGTAAAATTTTGACTAATGCAAACGATATTAAAGAATCCTTAGTTACACAAGCTGCAAACCCTGTATTGTGGGAAGACTGCGTAGCTGAAATGGTTAACTTTGGTGTAACTCGATTCGTTGAAGTAGGTCCTGGTAAAGTACTTACTGGCTTTACTAAAAAGATTAATAAAGATATGGAATTAGCCAATGTTGAAGACATTGCATCCTTAGAGAAAACGCTTGAATTTTTGAAAGGGGTTCGATAAAATGCATTTAGAGGGTAAAGTAGCCATTGTAACTGGCGCATCCCGTGGCATTGGTCGCGCTGTAGCCATCAATTTAGCACAATCTGGTGCTGATGTGGTGGTTAACTATAGCGGTAGCGAAGGTGCAGCTCAAGAAACTGTTGAAGCTGTACAAGCTTTAGGCCGTAAAGCCATTAAAATTAAAGCTAATGTAGCTAATGCTGATGAAGTTGCAGCTATGGTGGAAGAAGCTCATAAAGAGTTTGGCCACATTGATATTCTCGTAAATAATGCGGGGATTACGCGTGATGGTTTATTGATGCGTATGAAAGACGAAGATTTTGATGCTGTTATAGATATCAACCTTAAAGGTGTATACTTGGTAACTAAAGCAGTATCTAAAATCATGATGAAACAACGTTCTGGTCATATTATCAATATGACATCTGTTGTAGGTGTCATGGGTAATGCCGGTCAAACTAACTACGCTGCTTCTAAAGCTGGTGTAATTGGTTTTACTAAATCCTGTGCTAAAGAATTAGCAAGTCGTGGCATTACTGTTAATGCTATTGCACCAGGATTTATCAATACTGATATGACTGATGTATTACCAGAAAAAGTTAAAGAAGCTATGGTTGCAGAAATTCCATTGGGCCGTATGGCTAATGCTGAAGAAGTAGCGACAGTAGCAACATTCCTTGCTAGCGATTTTGCTAACTATATTACAGGCCAAGTCATCAATGTAGATGGCGGTATGGTGATGTAGTTTCAAAATTAGACTATATATAAATACACTTTGAAAGGAGGTGAACCACCAATGAACACTTTCGATAAAGTAAAAGCAATCGTTGTGGAACAATTAGGCGTTGATGAAGCTGAAGTTACCATTGATTCTACATTCATCGACGACTTAGGCGCTGACTCCTTAGATATCGTTGAATTGATCATGGCATTCGAAGAAGAATTCAATGTTGAAATCCCTGACGACGTTGCAGAAAAAATCAAAACCGTTAAGGATACAGTAGAATATATTGATTCTGCTAAATAAGCTGTAAAGCTGACAATTCAGCCGTACGGGAGGCCGAGTGGCCTCCCAACCGGTTTTATTTACAGGAGGATTTGATAGTGAAGCTCCCTGAACTTCGCATTGGGAATCTAGTGGCCAAAGTACCTATTATTCAAGGTGGTATGGCGATTAGATTGTCTACAGCTCGCTTGGCGGCAGCCGTTGCAAATGAAGGTGGTATCGGCCTTATTGCAGCATCCGGTTTGCCGTTTGATGAATTACGATACGAAATACAATTAGCTAGAAAATTATCACCTACGGGTATTATTGGTATAAATGCGATGGTAGCCGCAACACAATTTGCTGGCTTAGTTAAAACTGCCATCGAAGAGGGCATTGATCTTGTAGTAGCAGGTGCTGGTTTTTCAAGAGATATGTTCGCAATGGGCAAAGAGTCTGGTACGCCAATCGTACCAATTGTTTCGTCCGCAAAATTAGCTCGCATTTCTGAAGGTTTAGGTGCAGCAGCAGTAATCGTAGAAGGTTGCGAAGCTGGTGGCCACTTGGGGACGGATCGTTCCGCTCGAGAAATCGTTCCAGAGGTGGTAGCTGCTGTTAAAAACATTCCAGTTATTGGTGCTGGTGGTGTTCTTGATGGTCGTGACATCGTAGAAATGTTGAAATTAGGTGCTAGTGGCGTTCAAATGGGTAGCCGTTTTGCTGCTTCTGATGAATGTAATGCATCTGACGAATTGAAAAAAATGTATGTACGGGCTACTAATCCTGAGGATATTGTATTGATTCAAAGTCCTGTAGGTTTGCCTGGACAAGCAATTAAAAATAAATTTGCTGTATCTGTATTAGACGGTACTGTAGCACCTCCAACGGTGTGTGATAACTGTTTGAAACATTGTTCCCATAAATTCTGTATCATCCGTGCTCTTTCTCGTGCACAACAAGGTGATGTAGAAACAGGTTTGGTGTTCTCTGGCAATAATATGAGAAAAGTCGACAAGATTATGCCAGTTAAAGATATTTTTGCTCAACTAAAACAGCAAGTAGCAGAGATTGATTAATTTAAAAGGGCTGTATAGCTATAAGAGGTGGAATAATTGGAAAAACGTGTAGTAATTACTGGCTTAGGGGCAGTGACTCCTGTAGGTATCGGTAAAGAGAACTTTTACAATGCGTTATTGGCAGGTCAATCTGGTATTGGGCCAATTACACGCTTTGATGCATCTGAATATGCAACGCGTATTGCTGGTGAAGTAAAAGATTTTGATGTTACAAACTATGGCGTAGACAAGAAAGAAGCTCGTCGTATGGACCGTTCTGTAGAATTGGCTATCGGTGCTGCTGTTCTTGCTTGTGAAGATGCTGATCTTGATTTAGATAAACAAGATTTAGATCGTTGTGGTACTGTAGTTGGTACTGGTATTGGCGGTATCGACTCCATCCATGAAGTATATGAAACATTATTCGAAAAAGGTCCTGGTCGTGTAAGTCCATTTGCAGTTCCTATGATGATTGCAAATATGACATCTGCACGTGTATCCATCCGTCTTGGCCTTAAAGGTCCTGTTATTACAGACGTAACAGCTTGTACTTCTGGTACAAATGCTATTGGCGATGCTTTCCGTATCATCCAACGTGGTGATGCTGATATCATGTTTGCCGGTGGTACTGAAGCAGCTGTATCTCCTGCAGCTGTAGCTGGTTTCGCAGCTATGAAAGCTATGTCTACACGCAATGACGAACCAACAAAAGCATCTCGTCCATTTGATAAGGATCGTGACGGTTTCGTAATGGGTGAAGGTGCAGGTATCGTTGTACTTGAAGAATTAGAACACGCTAAAGCTCGTGGTGCTCATATCTACGCAGAAGTAGTAGGCTATGGCACTAATGGCGATGCTTATCATATTACAGCTCCAGCTCCTGGTGGTGTACAAGCTCGTAAATGTATGGAATTAGCAATTAAAGATGCAGGTATCGATCCTAAAGACGTTAACTACATCAATGCTCATGGTACATCTACTGGCCTTAATGACAAAAATGAAACATTGGCTATTAAAGAATTATTCGGCGATCATGCTAAAGACATCGCTGTTAACTCTACAAAATCCATGACAGGTCACTTGTTAGGTGCTGCTGGTGCTATCGAAACTATCGTTATGGCGATGGCTATCGAAACTGGCAAAGTTCATCCTACAATCAACTGTGACAACCCTGATGAAGGTTTGGATCTTGACTATGTTCGCGAAGGTGCACGTGACCTTCAAGTTAAATGTGCTCTTTCCAACTCTTTCGGTTTTGGTGGTCATAACGGTACACTTTGCGTACGCCGTTATGAAGGCTAATGGTAGCTGTTGAAGCGCATAAGAGTAAGATGACACAAGCTCGTGAAGAATCTCTTCATGGGCTTGTTGCTCGTTTAGACATACCTGTGTCAGATATATCCATTTTAGATTGTGCTTTTACACATACATCTTATGCGAATGAACATAAATCAAAACATATTAATCACAATCAGCGATTAGAGTTTTTAGGCGATGCTGTTTTGGATCTTATTATTGGGGAATACCTATTTAAGACATATCCAGACATGGCCGAAGGTGATTTGACAAAAATTAAGGCCGCTACAGTGTGTGAAGATACTTTAGCATCTGTAAGTCGTTCTTTACAATTGGGGCAATATTTATTGCTCGGTCATGGTGAACGTGCTTCCGGTGGTAATAATCGTAATTCTATTTTAGCGGATACCTTTGAGTCTCTCATTGGTGCTATCTATATTTCTACAGATTACCAAACGGCGATGAACTTCGTTTTAAAACATCTCATTATTTATATCAAGCAAGCTTTAGAAGGTAAACGGGGCAAGGATTATAAAACCTTGTTACAAGAATATGTGCAACGGGATGGTGATAAACATATCGTCTATCGTTTGCTCAGTGAAAGTGGTCCCGACCATGCTAAGACCTTCCATATGGTGGTCGAAATCAATGGTGTTACTTACGAGGCAGGCTCTGGTAAAAGTAAAAAAATTGCAGAACAACATGCGGCTCAATTAACGTTAGAAAAGTTAATGGCCAAATAGAAAAGCGCCTAATGGCGCTTTTTTCTGTATAATAGTATATAGAATAGTAAATGTATTTATCTTATAATCGTTGTATGGAAAGCCTTATATCTTAATATATTAATTACATATCATAAGGAATTAGTACATAAATAATAATATATTAATATGTTAATATAAAAGGTTTTGACTGAGTTTATTTTATATAAGAAAGGAGAGTGACTATGAAACCATTTGGTATGATACCTTTTTTTATACCTCATGTAGGGTGTCCTTATGTATGTACATTTTGTTACCAGTATCGTATTACAGGCCAATCTGGTATTAGTCACCTAACACCGGATTAGATAAAAAAAACGATTACAGATTATGTGGGTAAAAAACGAAATGATAAGTTTTGGGAGGTCGCCTTTTATGGAGGCTCTTTTACAGCCATTCATCGCGATTTGCAACATACCTTATTAGCGCCAACTTATGAGATGTTACAACAGGACATAATCGATGGCATACGTTGTTCTACACGGCCTGATGCTGTTGGGGATGAGGCTATCTCATTGTTACAATCCTATGGCGTAAAAACAGTAGAGCTTGGCGTACAGTCTATGAATGATGGTATTTTAGTCGATGCTAAGCGCGGTCACACCGCTCAAGAGGTAGTAGAGGCTGTTGTGCGATTAAAACAGCGTGGAATGACTGTAGGTGTTCAGCTTTTACCAGGATTAAAAGGTGAAACTTGGGAAACCATTCTAGAAACCGCTATTGCTGTAGTTAAACTAGAACCAGATTTTGTACGAATCTATCCTGTTCTTGTTATAGAAAATACTGAACTAGCAGATCAATATAGATCTGGTGAATATGAGCCATTAAGTACTGAGCAAGCTATTAAATATTGTGCATTCTTAAAGGAATGGTTTGAACAGCATAATATTGAAGTTATACGTACAGGATTACAAAGCACGGAAGAGCTCGATTCAGGCAATAGTTTGATAGCAGGTCCCTATGAACCTGCTATGGGTGAGCTCGTTGTAAATGAACAATATAAACAACGTATTGAAAGATGTATTGATGAACATCTTTCTTCAGAAAATGTATTAGGAAAGCAAAATGATTACAATTTTTCTCATTTTGATTGTTACCATATCCATAAGGTAAAATGTAGATTTTATTCTGATAGTGGTAATATTTTGATGAAACATAGGATTGTAATTTCTTATCCTAGAAGTAGTACATCAAAGGTGCGAGGTCTCAAAAATCGCAATATTTTATATTTCCAAGAAACATACCCTCAATTTAGCATAGATTGGTGTGAAGATAATACGAGAAATACTGTTCGTTGCTGTATTGATGGCCTACAATATATGTTATAATAAAAGATATGATTATTCGGGGTTGTTAGTAGAAAGGAGGCAGTCATGCAATTACTTCGGTTAGAATTAAAGGGCTTTAAATCGTTTGCAGATAAAACGGTTGTAAAATTCTCACCAGGAATGACTGCCGTTATTGGACCTAACGGAAGTGGTAAAAGTAATATTACGGATGCTATGAAATGGGTTTTAGGGGAATCCAATGTCCGTAACTTACGTGGTCAAAAAGCAGAGGATATTATCTTCTCTGGTACGGAAAAGCGCAAGCCTATGAGTGCTGCTGAGGTTACTCTCGTATTTGATAATAGTGACCAACAATTAGATTTAGATATGGCAGAGGTAGCTATTACACGTCGTATATATCGTACTGGTGAAAGTGAATTCCTTATCAATAAGCGATCTTGTCGTTTAAAGGATATTCACCTTTTATTAGCTGATACAGGTCTTGGGAAAGACTCTATGGCTATCATCGGGCAGAACCGCATTGATGCTATTTTAAACTCTAAGCCTGAAGAACGACGCCTTATCTTTGAAGATGTAGCTGGTATTTCACGGTTCAAGATCAATAAAGAGGATGCATTGCGTCGTATTGCTAGTACAGATCGAAATATGGAACGTGTACGAGACGTAATGGCAACTATCGAAGAGCAACTAGGACCTTTGTCTGAAAAGGCGGAAAAGACTAAAAAATATATGACCTTAAGTCGTACAAAGCGCGACTATGATGGGGCATTAGGCTTTCACAATTATAAGACCTCTGATCGTTTATTAACGCGTTTCGAAAATGATAATATTGCATTTAAGGATGAAGAGATTGAGCTTCAAACTGAATTGTCTAAATTGGAAGCTCGCCGTCATACCTTGCAATCCGCATCAACAAAAGAGCAAGAACAACTCAAGTTGTGGGAAGCTCAGTATACGGAAAAGCAACGTGATGAAGAACGTTTAGCAGGTCATTTACGTCTGTTAGACGAGCAGTTGAAGACAGCTCGTCGTGAATTAGATGAAACATCTATGCGTATTAGCGAATTAGAAGCTACGCAAAAGGGCGAAGAACAACAATTGCGCATTTTAAATCAGTTGATTCAAGATGAACGTGCTCAATTAGTAGAAAAAGAGTCTAAGCTTGAAGAGTTAGAATCTAATTATAAAAAAGCTGTTGAAGATGTAAGTGCTGAGCAAGCTAAGTTCCAGTCCTTGCAGTCTAATCGAGAAGCCTTTGAGCAACATCAATTAGAACTTGTGAGCGCTATTGAAACAGCAAAGGCTAGTATTCGTAGCTTAGAAGCTCGTAAGGAAGAGTCTACAAAACAATGTGAGGTTTTAAAGGCTGAAATAGGTCAAGTAGATAGTGAATTACAAGCAGCTCGCGGTGAATTTGACACATTAGGCCAACAGTTTAATGCTATTTCTGCCCAACGACAAGCCCTCGTTGATGGCGGTAAAGAAGCAGCCTTACAAGTTCGTGAAGAACGCAAAGAATTACAAAAATTACGTACCCAAGAGCAACGTGTTAAAGGTCGTATCGAACTATTAGCCCAATGGGAAGAACAACATGAAGGCTATTTAGAAGGTACTAAGAATATCCTAAACGGTAAAGGCTCTTGGCGCGAACAGATTACGGGCGCTGTTGGTGATCTCTTTACGGTAGAAGATAAATATACTACGGCTATCGAAACGGCATTAGGTGGTAGTGTTAACCACGTTGTGACCACTACTGCTCGCGCTGCTGCGGAGGGTGTCAATTATTTGAAATCTATCCAAGGTGGCCGCGTAACCTTCTTGCCGATGGATTCTGTAAAAGGAAAACCCTATGAGACACCGGCTTTACATGAAAGCTGTGTAATCGGCACTGCTGTTGATTGTATTTCCTTTGATAATACATACGCTCATATTTTCCAATACTTATTGGGGCGCACCTTGGTAGTATCCCCCATGGATGATGCTATTGGTCTGCAAAAAAAATATAATCAACAATTGCGCATCGGTACCCTTACAGGGTAACAATTCCAACCAGGTGGTTCTTTAACGGGTTGTACTACAAAGCGCAAGCGTGCCTCCGTATTAAGCCGTAAGGAAGAGGCTACTAGTCTTGAACAAGAGCTTGTACAAATTGAAGAACAAATTCGTTCCTTAACAGTTAGCTTAGAAAATCTAGAAAAACGGGTTGAAGAGGCTGAAAAAGAACGAGCTACCCTTGATGAAAGCTACCAACATACGAACTTACTGTATGTGGCTAGCGAAACAAAGGTACAAAATATTCAAAATCAAATGGATCGTAAGAAGCGTGTTCTCCGTGAAGAAGAGCAACGTTTATTACAAATCGATATTGATTTAGCTAGTACAACGGCTAACTTGAAAGACCAAGAAATAGCATTGGCTTCTTTGCAAGAAGACCACGGTGTTGATGGCAATCAAGGGGCCTTAATGGAGCGGTTAACTGTATTACAAAAGGTACAGCAAGAGGCTTATGAAGCTTTCACAGAGGCACGCCTCACCTGTGATACGTTGCGACAAACCATTAAGGAACGCGAAGCTCAGCGAGAACAACGTAATCAATCCATTGCTAACATTGTAGAGCGACTAACACCGTTACGTAATTTGCTGATTAGCACTACAGAGCGCTGTGAAGTGGAGCTACCAAAGGCTAAAGAATTGGCTGACCGAGAATTTGCTTCTGCTACATCGGAGGTTGAAAGATTGCGTACTCTTCGTGACGAAGCCTATGATAAGACCTCTACAGGTCGTGAGGAATTAGAAGCCATCCTCAGCGAACAAGACCGTTTGAACCAACGATATAAAGTGGTGCAAGGTCGACTCGTCGATATGGAAGGTAAGATTACACGTCATCGCATGGATTGTGAGCGCTTTGTAGAAGAACTACAAGAGTTAGGTTTTACCTTAGAAGATGCGCAGGCTCTTCGCATTGAAGGTTCTGTAAACGATTGGAAGGATGAGCAGGCCCGCTTGATGGCAGAAATTGCAGAACTAGGCCCAGTCAATCCGAACGCTGTTGAAGAATATGAAGAAACTAAAGAGCGTTATGATTTCTTAACCACACAGTTAGCAGATTTAGATACAGCGAAAGAGCAATTGCAAGCGGTTATTGCTGAAATGGACAAGGCTATGAGTACACAGCGAGACGATGTATTAGATGTAGTAGGTCTTAGATTCCAAGAGGTATTTAGCCAACTATTTGGCGGTGGTACGGCTCAAATTGTATTGACTGATCCAGATAATATCTTAACTGGTGGTATCGATTTCTATATTCAGCCGCCAGGGAAGAAACGTCAACAATTGACCTTGTTATCCGGTGGTGAGCGTGCCCTTACGGTTATTGCTTTATTGTTCTCGTTCCTAGATTATCGTCCAGCGCCGTTCTGCGTGCTTGACGAAGTTGACGCAGCTCTTGATGAAGCCAATGTAGAACGATTTAGTTCTTACTTAAATCGGGTAAATAAAGAAACACAATTTATCGTAGTATCGCACCGTAAAAAGACGATGGAAGCTGCCGAAGTATTACAAGGGGTGACCATGGTTGAACGAGGCGTATCGCGATTATTAACAGTAGCATTTGAAGATGTGAAGGAGGATCTAGCATAATGGCATTTGGATTCTTTGATAGAATTAAAGACGGCTTGGAGAAAACTCGTAAGTCCTTTGTAAAAAACGTTGAAAGTATCGTTATCGGTTATGCTCAAATTGATGATGATTTCTTAGATGATTTAGAAGCAGTTATGCTCACTAGTGACTTAGGTCCTAAAACGACAGAATATTTGATGAAAGAAATTCGTCGTGGTGTAACGG
>ERZ1699241.393-NODE-393-length-9950-cov-3.233228_pt1 | contig 9950 bp, 10 predicted proteins | sample MGYA00581545_ERZ1699241 | MGnify/ENA primary metagenome ERZ1699241 (study PRJEB42319, sample SAMD00040323) | human oral metagenome | material: saliva | host: Homo sapiens | study: EMG produced TPA metagenomics assembly of PRJDB4115 data set (Metgenomic analysis of... | reverse complement strand
GTACCAGCTTACTTTCAAGGGTTTTAGGGTTGATTTCCTTAAGACTGACACCACCCTTGGTAACAAAGGATTTGGCGAGAGACATTTTACCAGTCACAGGGATTTTGAGGGTCTTAATAGACTGGAGAAGTTGTTCTTGTTCCTTTTCAGTCAACTGTTTGACTTTGTCAGGATAGCATTGCACAAAAAAATCTGCCAAGCGTTCTGGAAGCAAAGTTTTTAAGGCATTTTTCAAGGATTTTTCCCGATTTTCTTCTAGAAATGCAGCCAAATCCTTCTCGGAAAGTTGAGGCAAAACATCCAGTGAGAGAATCTCCCCACCCTTTACAAAGCTAGACATACGTAGGGCAGCAGGGCCAGACAAACCAAAGTGGGTAAAGAGCAAATCGTGAGTGATGACATGCTTACCATAACTTAAGATCACATCATCTAGGGAAATTCCCTGTAAGGCCTTATGTGGAAAATCTGTCAACAAAGGACTTTCAGCAGCCTCAAGCTCGGTAATGGTGTGCTTGAAATGACGAGCAATCTCGTGACCAAAACCAGTCGAACCAGTTGAAGGATAGGATTTTCCACCAGTTGTGACAATGAGTTTATCACAAGTGAAGGTTTGGTCAGCTGACTTAAGGACAAACTTGTCATCTACCTTTTTTACTGAAACAATCTCTGTTTGAGTAGCAACTTGGCCACCTAATTCAGTGATTTTCTTTTCCAAGGCCTCGATAATAGTCCGAGATTTGTCGCTAGCAGGAAAGACGCGGCCGTGGTCTTCGACCTTAAGTTTAACACCATTTTCTGTAAAAAAGTTAATGATATCATGGTTATCAAACTGAGAGAAGACACTGTAAAGAAAGCGTCCGTTCCCAGGGATTCCAGCTAGTAGGTCGTCTAGAGTTCCGTTGTTAGTTACATTGCAACGTCCCCCACCAGTTCCAGCTAATTTCTTTCCAAGTTTCCGATTTTTTTCGATGAGGAGGGTTTTCTGTCCATAAAAGCTACTGGAAATTGTAGCCATCATGCCAGCAGGTCCACCACCGATGACAATAGTATCAAAATGTTTCATAGCTCTATTGTACCACAAAAAAACAAGAGATGAAGTCACCTCCTGTCAAGAATGTAATTAATCAATTTCATATCCCATCAGCAAACCACCATCTTCTGCATAGAAACTGCAGAGGCCAGAGGTTGGGAGAATCTTAATATCCGCATATGGGAAGGTTTCACGGATTCGGTCTGAAAGCTGTTGGCAACATTTCTCGTTATTGCGTTGGGCCATGACAATACGGCCACCAGCATATCCAGCTTTAATGATTTCATCATAGGCAGCTTGAACTGATTTCTTTGGACCTCGTGCTTTTTGTAGTAATTCGAGGGTTCCAGTTTCACTAGCTTCTCCGACCATACGGATATTGAGAAGGCCAACGACTGTACCGATAAGCTTGCTCAAACGGCCGTTTTTCACCAGGTTATCAACTTTGGATAGGACAAAGAGCAGCTTGGTTTTTTCTTGATAGGCAGTGATAGCTTCAACTACTTCTTCAAAAGATAGGCCCTGGTCAATCAGGTTATTTAATTTTTCTACGAGTAGGTCAACCTCACCACCAGCAGACAAACTATCAATCACATGAATCTTAGTATCAGGATGGTCTTCCAGATAAATATTCTTGGCCAGTTGAGCACTGTTGTGACTGCCAGAAAGAGTACCAGTTATGGTTACGAGGAAAATGTTTTTTGCTCCTTCAAATGCTCGTAAATAATCATCTGGGCTTGGACAAGCTGATTTTGAAGCTTCTGCAGTTGCATACATAGTTTCCATCATTTGGTCAATATCAAGACTGGCATCATCAACAAAGACCTGATCAGCTACTTGAATGGTTAAGGGGACACTTACAAAGGTCGTGTCAATAGCTGGTGTTGCCAGCTGACGATAATCACAACCAGAGTCAGCAATAATCTTCCAAGTCATAGAAATTCTCCATCTTTGTCAGTTATACATTGACAAAGGTTCTGTCTTTTTTTACAATTATATCATGAAAACCCTTGAAACAAAAGCCTCATCCGTCTGTTGTGACAAGTAGAAAGAAAATGTTATGTCTGAACGTAGAATCTCTGAAAAGTCTCTTGAAAATCTCAGAAAATCAAACCAAGAATCCAATTTATTAACTAGAGAAGCCATCGAAACAGCCCTCTTGCAACTCTTGGAAAAAAAGGACTTGACCAAGATTAGTATTTCTGAATTGGTCAAACGTGCAGGCGTTTCTCGTGCGGCCTTTTATCGCAATTATGATTCCAAAGAGGAAATTTTAGAGAGCGTCTTTAAACGAACTGTTCACAATATTATGGAACAGTTGCATCATTATGATTTAAAGACAGACCTTTATCTAGTCTGGGTTCACCTTTTCCGAGAGGTCAGAAAAGAAGCCAGAGTGATTCAATTGGCATTGGATTACCATTTGGAAAAAATTTTTGTCCAAGCTATGCAGGAATTTCTAGAAAAATACCATGGAACATCAAAAGGTGTCAGCTCTTATCTTCATTCCTTCTGGAGTTCAGCCATCGTCTCGGTCCTTCTAAAATGGATCAAGGATGGCATGAAGGTACCAGCTGAAAAGATTGCGGATTTACGCTTACCATTTTTAAAAAAATAGAGAAAAAGGAGAAAAGAGATGACTGAAAACAGACTAGCATGGGATGAGTATTTTGCAGCTCAAGCCTTATTAATTTCCAATCGTTCCACTTGTAAACGAGCCAAAGTGGGCGCAATTCTGGTAAAGGATAATAAGGTTATTTCCACTGGTTACAATGGTTCGGTGTCAGGTACAGAGCATTGTATTGATCACGAATGTCTGGTCATTGAAGGTCACTGTGTTCGCACCCTTCATGCCGAGGTCAATGCAATCCTTCAAGGTGCAGAACGTGGTGTTCCCAAAGGCTTTACAGCCTATGTAACCCATTTTCCTTGTCTCAACTGTACAAAACAATTGCTACAGGTGGGTTGCAAGCGCGTGGTTTATATCAACCAGTACCGAATGGACGACTATGCCCAATACCTTTATCAAGAAAAGGGAACAGAATTGACCCATTTACCACTTGAGACAGTACAGGCAGCTCTTAAAGAGGCTGATTTAATGTAAAAATTATCAAAAATAAATGGTTTAGAAAGATTTTTAAACCGTTTTTTGGTATAATAAGAGGAATAAATTGAAAGAAGGAATTCCAAAAATGGGAAAAATTGAAGTTATTAATCATCCACTGATTCAACACAAATTGTCAATCTTGCGTCGTACAGATACTTCTACAAAAGCTTTCCGTGAGCTAGTCGATGAGATTGCAATGTTGATGGGGTATGAAGTACTTCGTGATCTTCCACTAGAAGATGTGGAAATCGAAACACCAATCACAAAAACAGTTCAAAAACAATTGGCAGGTAAGAAATTGGCCATCGTTCCAATCTTGCGTGCAGGTATCGGGATGGTTGACGGACTCTTGAGCTTGGTTCCAGCTGCTAAGGTTGGTCACATCGGTATGTACCGTGATGAAGAAACGCTTCAACCAGTTGAGTACTTGGTGAAATTGCCTGAAGATATTGACCAACGTCAAATTTTTGTCGTAGACCCAATGTTGGCAACAGGTGGCTCAGCAATTTTAGCTGTTGACTCGCTTAAAAAACGTGGCGCATCAAATATCAAATTTGTCTGCCTTGTATCTGCTCCAGAAGGTGTAAAAGCTCTTCAAGAAGCTCACCCAGATGTAGAAATCTTTACAGCAGCTTTGGATGAACGCTTGAACGAACACGGTTATATCGTTCCAGGTCTTGGAGACGCTGGAGACCGCTTGTTCGGTACGAAATAAGATCGAAAAGAAGAATGACTTGGAAAAGAAGCTCCAGTCACGAAAGGAGGTTGAATTTTTGTTTCTGTCTAATGAAAACAGAGCAAAAATTTGACCTTTTTTGACCAAGATATTATAATAGTCTTATCTTCAGTCATCTGACAAACAAAAATAAAACTCAAAAGGAGAAATGAATGATTCCTGTAGTTATTGAACAAACAAGCCGTGGAGAACGTTCATACGATATTTACTCACGTCTTCTCAAAGATCGCATCATTATGCTGACAGGTCCAGTTGAAGATAATATGGCTAATTCTGTTATTGCCCAGTTGCTTTTCTTGGATGCCCAAGATAGTACAAAAGATATTTACCTTTATGTCAATACACCTGGTGGTTCCGTTTCAGCTGGTTTGGCAATCGTTGATACCATGAACTTTATCAAGGCAGATGTCCAAACCATCGTTATGGGAATGGCTGCATCTATGGGGACAGTCATCGCATCAAGTGGGGCAAAAGGCAAACGTTTCATGCTTCCAAATGCAGAATACATGATTCACCAACCAATGGGTGGTACAGGTGGTGGTACCCAACAAACCGATATGGCGATTGCTGCAGAACACTTGCTTAAAACTCGTAATACCTTGGAAAAAATCTTGGCTGAAAATTCAGGTCAGTCAATTGAAAAAGTCCATGCAGATGCAGAACGTGATAACTGGATGAGTGCCCAAGAAACACTTGAATATGGCTTCATTGATGAAATCATGGCCAACAATTCATTGAACTAATGATTAAAGAAGGCAAACTCGACTGGGTTTGCTTTTTTTGGTATAATAAGGAGAAATTTCTTAGAAAGAGGATTTATCATGTTTGAAAAAGTCAATCGTTCTGGCTTGATTATCTATCTTTACTATAATCGTGATGCAAAAAAACTGCAGGATTATGGAGATATTACCTATCATTCCAAGAAACATCGTTATTTACAACTCTATGTTCCAACTCAAGAAGTGGAGCAATTGGTTGGGCGCTTGAGCAAGGAAAAGTTTATAAAAAAAGTCAGAGTTTGTCATATTCAAGAGCTGGAAACACCCTTTGTGGGCAATCTTTATCGAGAGGAAAACGTTATCATCGAAAAAGTTCAAGAAAAGTGTTGACAATTTTCTGATAATTCGGTATATTCTTAACATGCTATTTATTTAAGAAATAAGGAGACAAAAAGATGAAGAAAAAATTTGCCCTATCGTTTGTGGCGCTTGCAAGTGTAGCACTTCTTGCAGCCTGTGGAGAAGTGAAGTCTGGAGCAGTCAACACTGCTGGTAACTCAGTAGAGGAAAAGACAATCAAAATCGGATTTAACTTTGAAGAAACTGGTGCCGTAGCAGCCTACGGGACATCTGAACAAAAAGGTGCTCAACTTGCTGTTGATGAAATCAATGCAGCAGGTGGTATCGACGGAAAACAAATCGAAGTAGTCGATAAAGATAACAAGTCTGAAACAGCAGAAGCTGCTTCAGTAACAACTAACCTTGTAACCCAATCTAAAGTATCAGCAATCGTAGGTCCTGCGACATCTGGTGCAACTGCAGCTGCGGTAGCTAACGCTACAAAAGCAGGTGTTCCATTGATTTCGCCAAGTGCGACTCAAGATGGATTGACTAAAGGTCAAGATTACCTCTTTATCGGAACTTTCCAAGATAGTTTCCAAGGAAAAATTATCTCAAACTATGTTTCTGATAAATTAAACGCTAAGAAAGTTGTTCTATACACTGACAACGCCAGCGACTATGCTAAAGGGATTGCCAAAGCCTTCCGTGAAGCTTACAAAGGTGAAATCGTTGCAGATGAAACTTTCGTAGCAGGTGATACAGACTTCCAAGCAGCCCTTACAAAAATGAAAGGGAAAGACTTTGATGCCATTGTTGTTCCTGGTTACTACACTGAAGCTGGTAAAATTGTAAACCAAGCGCGTGGTATGGGAATTGACAAGCCAATCGTTGGTGGTGATGGATTCAACGGTGAAGAGTTTGTACAACAAGCAACTCCTGAAAAAGCATCAAACATCTACTTTATCTCAGGCTTCTCAACTACTGTAGAAGTTTCAGCTAAAGCAAAAGCTTTCCTTGATGCTTACCGCGCTAAGTACAATGAAGAGCCTTCAACATTTGCAGCCTTGGCTTATGACTCAGTTCACCTTGTAGCAAACGCAGCAAAAGGTGCTAAAAACTCTGGCGAAATCAAGGATAACCTTGCTAAAACAAAAGATTTTGAAGGTGTAACTGGTCAAACAAGCTTCGATGCAGACCACAACACAGTCAAAACTGCTTACATGATGACCATGAACAATGGTAAGGTTGAAGCAGCAGAAGTTGTAAAACCATAATAGAAAATGTTGAAATAGGGAATGAGCCTTTGACTCACTCCCTGTTTCGATGTTTAATACTCTTCAAAAATCAAATTCAAACTGCGTCAACGTCGCCTTGCCGTACTCAAGTACAGCCTGTGGCTAGTTTCCTAGTTTGCTCTTTGATTTTTATTGAGTATAAGAACTTATAAAAAGTGAGGGAAAACCCTCGAAATTATAAATAGAAAGAGTGAATCTTATGCTCCAACAACTAGTAAATGGTTTGATTCTAGGTAGTGTTTATGCGCTGTTAGCCCTAGGATATACCATGGTTTACGGAATTATCAAGCTCATCAACTTCGCCACGGTGATATTTATATGATGGGAGCCTTTATCGGTTATTTCTTGATTAATTCTTTTCAAATGAATTTCTTTGTAGCGCTTATTGTAGCGATGATAGCGACAGCCATTCTTGGTGTTGTGATTGAGTTCCTTGCTTACCGACCTTTACGCCACTCTACTCGTATTGCTGTTTTGATCACAGCTATTGGGGTTTCCTTCCTACTTGAGTATGGAATGGTCTATCTGGTTGGTGCCAATACCCGTGCCTTCCCTCAAGCGATTCAAACAGTTCGCTATGATTTGGGACCAGTTAGCCTAACAAACGTGCAGTTAATGATTTTGGCTATTTCCTTGATTTTGATGATTTTGTTACAAGTTATTGTTCAAAAGACAAAGATGGGGAAAGCCATGCGTGCAGTATCTGTAGATAGCGATGCGGCGCAATTGATGGGGATCAATGTAAACCGTACTATCAGCTTTACCTTTGCTTTGGGTTCTGCTCTTGCGGGTGCGGCTGGTGTTCTGATTGCCCTTTATTATAACTCTCTTGAGCCTTTGATGGGGGTTACTCCAGGTCTTAAGTCATTCGTTGCCGCAGTACTTGGTGGTATTGGAATTATTCCTGGTGCGGCTCTTGGTGGTTTTGTGATTGGTCTATTGGAAACTTTTGCGACAGCCTTTGGAATGTCAGACTTCCGTGATGCCATTGTTTATGGAATCTTGTTGTTGATCTTGATTGTCCGCCCAGCTGGTATCCTTGGTAAAAATGTGAAAGAGAAGGTGTAAACGATGAAAGAAAATTTAAAAGTTAATATTCTATGGTTACTCCTTTTGTTAGCTGGCTATGGCTTGATTAGTGTACTGGTCTCAGTCGGAGTACTCAATCTATTCTATGTACAGATTTTACAACAAATTGGAATTAATATTATTCTGGCTGTTGGTCTCAACTTAATCGTTGGTTTTTCAGGACAATTTTCACTTGGACATGCTGGTTTCATGGCGATTGGTGCCTATGCCGCTGCTATTATTGGTTCTAAATCACCAACCTATGGTGCCTTTTTTGGAGCTATGCTTGTAGGTGCTTTGATTTCAGGAGCAGTTGCCTTACTTGTCGGAATTCCAACCTTGCGCTTGAAGGGGGACTATCTTGCGGTAGCGACTCTAGGTGTTTCTGAAATTATCCGTATCTTTATCATCAATGGTGGAAGCATTACAAATGGTGCGGCAGGTATCTTGGGAATTCCTAACTTTACAACTTGGCAAATGGTTTACTTCTTTGTCGTGATTACAACCATTGCAACCTTGAACTTCTTGCGTAGTCCAATTGGTCGTTCAACCCTTTCTGTTCGTGAGGATGAAATCGCTGCTGAGTCAGTTGGGGTTAATACGACTAAAATTAAAATCATCGCCTTTGTCTTTGGTGCTATTACTGCAAGTATTGCAGGGTCACTTCAGGCAGGATTTATCGGTTCAGTTGTACCGAAAGATTACACTTTCATTAACTCAATCAACGTTTTGATCATTGTTGTATTTGGTGGACTTGGTTCCATTACAGGTGCCATCGTTTCAGCTATTGTTCTTGGAATTTTGAATATGCTTCTCCAAGATGTTGCTAGTGTGCGTATGATTATTTATGCTTTAGCCTTGGTATTGGTAATGATTTTCAGACCAGGTGGACTTCTTGGAACATGGGAATTGAGCCTATCACGTTTCTTTAAAAAATCTAAGAAGGAGGAACAAAACTAATGGCATTACTTGAAGTAAAACAGTTAACCAAACATTTTGGCGGTCTAACAGCTGTTGGAGATGTGACTCTTGAATTGAACGAAGGGGAATTGGTTGGACTAATTGGTCCAAACGGAGCTGGTAAAACCACTCTTTTCAACCTCTTGACCGGTGTTTATGAACCAAGTGAGGGAACAGTTACCCTTGATGGTCACCTTTTAAATGGGAAGTCACCTTATAAGATTGCCTCCTTAGGACTTGGACGTACTTTCCAAAATATCCGTCTCTTTAAAGATTTAACAGTTTTGGACAATGTTTTGATTGCTTTTGGCAACCATCACAAACAACATGTTTTTGCTAGTTTCTTACGCTTACCAGCTTTTTACAATAGTGAAAAGGAATTAAAGGCTAAAGCTTTGGAATTACTGAAAATTTTTGATTTAGATGGTGATGCAGAGACTCTTGCTAAAAACCTCGCCTACGGACAACAACGTCGTTTGGAAATTGTTCGTGCCCTTGCTACGGAGCCTAAAATTCTCTTTTTAGATGAACCAGCAGCAGGTATGAACCCACAGGAAACAGCGGAATTGACTGAGTTAATTCGTCGTATCAAAGATGAATTTAAGATTACGATCATGCTGATTGAACACGATATGAATCTGGTCATGGAAGTAACAGAACGTATCTACGTACTTGAATATGGTCGTTTGATTGCTCAAGGAACTCCAGACGAAATTAAGACCAATAAACGCGTTATCGAAGCTTATCTAGGAGGTGAAGCCTAATGTCTATGTTAAAAGTTGAAAATCTTTCTGTACATTACGGTATGATCCAAGCAGTCCATGATGTAAGTTTTGAAGTGAATGAAGGAGAAGTTGTTTCCCTTATCGGTGCCAATGGTGCAGGTAAGACAACCATTCTCCGTACCTTGTCTGGTTTAGTTAGACCAAGCTCAGGAAAGATTGAATTTTTAGGTCAAGAAATCCAAAAAATGCCAGCTCAAAAAATCGTGGCAGGTGGTCTTTCACAAGTACCAGAAGGACGCCACGTCTTCCCTGGCTTGACTGTTATGGAAAATCTAGAAATGGGAGCTTTCTTAAAGAAAAATCGTGAAGAAAATCAAGCTAATTTGAAGAAAGTTTTCTCACGCTTCCCACGTCTTGAAGAACGGAAGAACCAAGATGCAGCTACTCTTTCAGGGGGGGAACAACAAATGCTTGCCATGGGACGCGCCCTCATGTCAACACCAAAACTTCTTCTTTTAGATGAACCATCAATGGGACTTGCCCCAATCTTTATCCAAGAAATTTTTGATATCATTCAAGATATCCAGAAGCAAGGGACAACTGTCCTCTTGATTGAACAAAATGCCAATAAAGCACTTGCAATCTCTGACCGAGGATATGTACTGGAAACAGGGAAAATCGTTCTATCAGGAACAGGAAAAGAACTCGCTTCATCAGAAGAAGTCAGAAAAGCATATCTAGGTGGCTAAAAAGGTCCGGGGGACCTTTTTAGTCGGCGGATGAAGATTGCGAGGCAATTATCTTATCCAGTAGATTATTTTAGTTGGCATATTTAGATTGCAAACAAATCTGCATCTACTTTGAAATATGAATTTCAATAATTGAAAAAATCGAATGAAACGTTTCTTACCTTCATTCAGGGAGCTCGATTTTAGAGCTCTTTTTGCTAGCTTATTCATACTTTTCTG
>ERZ1699241.389-NODE-389-length-9972-cov-2.947588_pt1 | contig 9972 bp, 8 predicted proteins | sample MGYA00581545_ERZ1699241 | MGnify/ENA primary metagenome ERZ1699241 (study PRJEB42319, sample SAMD00040323) | human oral metagenome | material: saliva | host: Homo sapiens | study: EMG produced TPA metagenomics assembly of PRJDB4115 data set (Metgenomic analysis of... | reverse complement strand
GCCCACCACCGCCTGCTAGACTTGAAGCGATGGAACACATATTGATGATAATCCCTTTTTTATTCTCCAGCATTTGCGTAAGATAATGTCGCGTCAGCTCTACTGGTGTCACATAGTTGATTTCAAAAATCTCTTGGATTTCTTGGGCTGTTTGTTCTAGTAAGGGTTTGTAGTCATCCAAAACTCCAGCTGTGTTACACAAAATATCCACCTGAGGGCACCAGTCAAAAATTGGTTCCAAGTCAAGCGTTAAATCACGTTGTAAAAAGTGAAAGTCGCCTTGTAAGTCAGGCTTTTCACCCTGATCCACTCCGAAAACCTGATAACCTTTTTCTAAAAAGAGTCGAGCCTGTGCTAGGCCAATCCCTGAGCTAACACCCGTAATGAGTACACGTTTAGTCATGGACTTCCACCCAGTCTGTTGCTAGGACATCACAAGGGGTTGGACTCCACATAGAAAAACCTTCCCCTTCTCCAGATACGTTGATGAGGAAATAAGGTGTCACTTCAAGGGCAAACCCGTTTTGCTCGATAGTATCAAAGAGCTGGACATAGTTTTCAGCCCCACCCCAGCCAGTACGGACGTATTTCTTTTTAGCCTTTAGCCCCGGCAAGATTTCTTCAAATGTCATGATATTCTCCTTTATAGTTCTCTTGTTTTATTATAACAAAAAACCGTTTTTCAACGGCTTTTTGACAATTATTTTTCATGATTTCTTAAGTCTTAGTAGATTACCACTGCAAACCGGCTTCTCTGATTTCCTTTTTAGAAGCATACTTCCCATTTGGACGATGCCATCTTCCTTTTCTGTCTCTAAAGTAACCACCTGTATTACTACTTTGTGACTCCTCCGCCTGTGCCGGTGCTTCAGTTTCCTGCTGTGTCTGTTCTGCTTCTTTTTTAGCTTTTTCTTGTGCTTCTTTTTCTTCAGCTTCTTTCTTGGCTTTTTCCTCGGCTGCTTTAAGTTCAGCTGCACGTTCTTCAGCTGACTTAACTGTATTTTTTGCAGTACCATCCGCATAATTTATTTCAGCATTTTCTGAAACATTATCTAAGGCAACATGGGTTACGGAATACTTATCAATTTTTTCCTTACTGCTACCTAATTTAATCTCAAGTAACTTACCATCCTGATCAATTCCTACGTACTGTAAGATAATTTGTCTCGGAATCAATTCATTATCCTTATAGACAGCTGTTACCTTATAGTCAAGGTAATAGTTTGGATGATTTGCAAGCCATGAATCTAGACCATTTTCATAATAAAGCATGCTACTTTGATTTTTGTCATCCGTTCCAGTAAAGGCACCTGTATTTAACCAGGCTGTCATAGGAACTAGATTACGACCTTCATCGTTTAGTCCGCTAAATTGATAACCAACTAAATGACCTCGATTCATTAGCCAGGCTTCCTTTGTTCCATCACCATAATAAAATTTATAGTTATGCCATCCAACTGGATCAAAGGTTAATTTAGCTTCTCTCTTTTCTTTAGGTTCATCACTATCTTTCAATTGAATATGAGCATAGGTTGCACGAGATTTGGAATCGAGTTCCCCAAGTTCCAGCTGCTTTTCGTTTCTAAAAGTAAGTAAACCAGCTTCCTTGTACAATTTTGTATTATCCTGCGTGGTCTGTTCAGTCGTTACAGGTTCTGTTATTTTTGCATCTTCCTTATGTTTCGAGCAACCAACTGATGTCAGCAACGAGAGAAAAACAACAGAAGTCAAAACTATTTTTTTCATTTTTAACGCTCCTATTTTATTAAAATATTTATTATATTGTTATTTTATACCATTTTATCATTTATAGTTTGTATTTTCAAACAATTATATAAATTTTTAAAACAAAAAGAGAGAGATAGAACCTCGCTCTTGAATGGATTACGTTTTAATTTCTATGGCAAATCATTTCCTGCTGCTAGGTATATCTCATACCATTCTTTTCGAGTTAGATTAACATTACTTGCTTGGCTGGCTTCTATCAAATGTTTAGGGTTAGTTGTTCCCACTACTGCCTGCATCTTAGCTGGATAGCGTAACACCCAAGCGATAGCAATAGCCGATGGGCTTACACCGTATTTTAAGGCTAGTCGATTTAGAACTTCATTTAGATTATGAAATTGCTCTTTTCCAACAAAATTACCCTTGAAATAGCCAAACTGCAAGACTGACCAAGCCTGAATGACCATGTCATTCAGTTTGCAGTATTCAAAGACGCTACCATCACGCAAAGCTGACTTATTACCTTCCATATTGACATGGAAACCAGCCTCAAAACCAGGCGTGAAAGCTGCACTTAGTTGTAACTGATTGATCATTAGAGGTTGTTTGACCTCTTTCTTCAGCAATTCCATCATCATAGGATTTTGATTGGATACACCAAAATCTCTAACCTTGCCCTGTTTGTGTAAGATTTCAAAAGCTTCTGCCACTTGGTCAGCTTCCATCAAGGCATCTGGACGATGGAGAAGCAAGCTATCTAGATAATCAACCTGCAATCGTTGTAGAATCCCATCAACTGACTCTAAAATATAATCTTTTGAAAAATCAAAATAGGTAAATTCTTCTATGCGAATCCCACATTTGGACTGAATCCACATCTTTTCTCGTAGGTCAGGACGATTGTTCAACACTTGACCTAGTAATTCTTCACATTGACCTCCACCGTAGATATCTGCCAAATCAAAGGCATTGATTCCGACAGATAGGGCTGTTTCAACCAGCTCCTCCACTTCTTTAACCGATTTGTCACTGATTCGCATCATGCCGAGGACAATTTCTGATAGTTCTCTTTTATCTTGTCCAAATGAAATGTATTTCATGGCTTTTTCCTCCGTTTTTCTTCATTATAAAGCAGAATGTCTCTTTTATCAACTGACACCTCACAAAAGAAAAGAACCAGCTCAAACTGGTTCTTTTAATCTTATCCAATCACACTTCCGTTTGGTACAGCTGGATCAACTGTTAGAAGAGTTAATTTGCCATCATGTTCAGCTGAGAGGATCATCCCTTGGCTGACATATTTTTTCATCATCTTACGTGGTTTGAGGTTGGCAACGATTTGTACTTTCTTGCCGACCAATTCTTGCTCATTTGGATAGAATTTCGCAATACCAGATAGGATTTGACGATCTTCACCATCACCAGCATCTAGGCGGAATTGAAGCAATTTGTCAGAACCTTCCACTTTAGAAACTTCTTTGACTTCAGCAACACGAATTTCAACCTTGTCAAAGTCTTCAAACTTGATTTCTTCCTTGTTCAGTTTGAGTTCAACTTCATCTGGATTCCATTCTTTTTCGACTGCAGGTTTGTTTCCTTCCATTTGTTCCTTGATATAGGCGATTTCTTCTTCCATATCGAGACGTGGGAAGATAGGCGTTCCTTTAGCAACTACAGTGACATTTGCAGGGAAATCAGCCAAATTTAAGTTTTCAAGGCTAGAAACTTCTGCTAGACCAAGTTGAGTCAAAACTGCACGACTAGTTTCCATCATAAATGGCTCAATCAAGTGAGCTACGACACGAAGGCTGGCTGCCAAGTGGCTCATAACACTTGCCAATTGGTCACGGTGCGCTTCATCCTTAGCTAAGACCCAAGGTGCTGTCTCATCGATGTATTTGTTAGTACGTGAGATAAGAGTCCAGACTGCTTCAAGTGCACGTGGATAGTCAACTGCTTCCATGTAGGTATGGTAGTCAGCGATTGATTGTTCTGCAACGTCAGCAAGAGCATTGTCAAACTCAGTTACACCTTCTACATAGGCAGGGATTTGTCCATCAAAGTACTTGTTAATCATAGAAACCGTACGGTTGAGGAGGTTTCCAAGGTCATTGGCCAATTCATAGTTGATACGGCCTACATAGTCTTCTGGAGTGAAGGTTCCGTCTGAACCAACTGGAAGGCTACGCATGAGGTAGTAACGAAGTGGATCCAGTCCATAGCGCTCTACTAACATTTCAGGATAAACGACATTCCCTTTAGACTTAGACATCTTGCCGTCTTTCATGACAAACCAACCATGGGCAATCAAACGGTCAGGTAATTTGATATCCAACATCATAAGAAGGATTGGCCAGTAGATTGAGTGGAAACGAAGAATATCCTTTCCTACCATGTGGAAGACTGTTCCATTCCAGAACTTGTCAAAGTTACCATGTTCATCTTGACCGTAGCCAAGAGCTGTCGCATAGTTAAGAAGGGCATCAATCCAAACGTAGACAACGTGTTTTGGATTTGATGGGACTGGTACTCCCCATGTAAAGGTTGTACGAGAAACTGCCAAATCTTCCAAACCTGGTTCGATGAAGTTGCGAAGCATTTCATTCAGACGACCATCTGGAGTGATAAATTCAGGATGGGACTTGAAAAATTCCACCAAACGATCTTGGTATTTGCTGAGACGAAGGAAGTATGATTCTTCAGAAACCCATTCCACTTCGTGACCTGATGGAGCAATACCGCCAGTCACATTTCCAGCTTCGTCACGGAAAACTTCCGCAAGCTGGCTTTCTGTAAAGAATTCCTCATCTGAGACTGAGTACCAACCAGAATATTCACCCAAATAGATATCATCTTGAGCAAGCAGGCGCTCAAAGACTTGAGCTACTACTTTTTCATGGTAGTCATCCGTTGTACGGATGAATTTATCGTATGAGATATCGAGTAATTGCCAGAGTTCTTTCACTCCAACTGCCATCCCATCAACATAGGCTTGAGGTGTGATGCCAGCTTCTTCTGCTTTTTGTTGAATCTTTTGGCCATGCTCATCAAGACCAGTCAGATAAAAGACATCGTAGCCCATCAGGCGTTTGTAACGTGCTAGGACATCACATGCGATAGTTGTGTAGGCAGAACCGATATGAAGTTTACCAGATGGATAGTAAATCGGTGTTGTAATATAAAAATTCTTTTCAGACATAATATTTCCTTTCCAGGCTAATGAAACCTGTTTTTCTAACACTTCATTATACCACATTTTTAGTGATTTTCGATAGAGAAATCCATACAAAAAACAAGATAGACAAGCGTCCATCTCGTTTTTCATCTTGATTGTCTTATTCATAACGAAGTGCCTCGATAGGATCCAGCTTAGAGGCTTTATTGGCTGGTAAAACACCAAATATCATACCGATACTAGCTGAGACCGCTAGACTAAAGAGGGCGATTGGGATGGATACACCTACTTCGATTCCTGCAATCATGTTTTGAAGTAGAATACCTGCAAGCATAGTCACCCCTGCAGCGAGCAGAAGACCAATAAAGCCACCTAACATGGTTAAAATCATAGATTCAATCAAGAACTGAACTAGAATATTCCCACGTGTTGCTCCTAGCGCTTTACGTAGACCAATCTCACGGGTACGCTCTGTCACTGAAACAAGCATAATGTTCATAACACCAGTACCACCGACAAAAAGGGAAATCCCCGCAATAGCACTAATAATCGTTGTTATGAAGCCAAAGAGTTGTTGAACTTCTTGGAAGGCAGCAGACGCATCTGCAACTTGATATTCCCCTTGTTGAAGACCTGCAATCTCTGTCATTCTTCTAGCTAACTCTGGTCCTAAAGTCTGGGTCAAGCTAGTATCATTGACACGGAAGACAATATTTGAAATCTCATCTGTGTTAAAATTGACCGCTAGAGATGTATTAGTCGTAATCGGGAGCCCTCCAACGCCAAAGGTTTTTGCAGCCTTAGCTTCTTTACTTGCATAAACACCAATAACACGGTAACTGATTTCATTTACTTCAACAATCTGGTTGAGGGCATCTTTTGCTGAACCAAAAAGGCTATTGGCTAGTTCTTCATCTAGGATAATCACACTTGCGAAATCCTTATAATCTTGCGCTCTAAGTCCACGACCTGCAATAATTTCATTTTCGACCGCATCCATATAAGTGACATTCCCACCGGTCATGTTAGCGTGTTCGACCTTTTTATCCTTATAAGTCAAGGTCACATTGGCTGAGTTGGTCACATAGTAGCTATCCACTCCCTTGAGCTTAGCAGCTTCCTTGACCCAAGCTTCTTGAGGTTTTGGTGGTTCAACAAAATCTTCTTCTTGACCACCAGACAAGGTCAATGCAGATTGTCTTTGTGTAAAGGAACCGTCCTTACTCTTTGTAGGTGAGAAAAAGACATGGATATCTTTCTGGGACTTGGTCATATTTTTATTGACCTGACGAGACATGGAATCACCTAAGGCCATAATCACGACAACTGAGGATACACCGATGATAATCCCGATCATGGTCAAGAAGGACCGCATCTTGTGGGCCATAATGGATGAAAAGGCAAATTTCAGATTCTGCATCTTAGTTTTCCTCCTTTTCTACTAGGCCACTATCAGACGAAATGACACCATCTCGGATGACGATTTGACGTTTCGCATAGGCAGCAATTTCAGGCTCATGCGTAACCATAATGATGGTTTTTCCTTCTTTGTTTAATTCAACCAAGAGTTGCATGATTTGATTTCCTGTTTTGGTATCAAGTGCCCCTGTCGGTTCGTCTGCTAGAATGATAGAAGGATTGTTGACTAGAGCACGCGCAATGGCAACCCTTTGCTTCTGACCACCTGACAACTCCGAAGGTAAGTGATGACTACGCTCAGTCAGTTCAACCTTTTCCAGATACTCTTCTGCTAATTTGCGACGTTTAGAAGCTGAAACTCCTGCATAAATCAAGGGAAGTTCTACATTTTGTAGAGCATTCATTTTGGACAAGAGAAAGAATTGTTGAAAGACGAAGCCGATTTCTTGATTTCGAACCTTGGCTAATTGTTTTTCACCCAAACCAGCTACTTCTTTTCCGTCTAGAAAATACTGACCACTTGTAGGTGTATCTAACATACCAATGGTATTCATGAGGGTAGACTTACCAGAACCAGATGGTCCCATGATAGCCACGAATTCTCCCTCATGAACTTCTAGGTTAATGTTTTTAAGGACTTGAAGTTCTTGATCACCATTTCGATAGCTACGGCAGATATTTTTGAGGCTAATTAGTTGCTTCATCAGTCTTCACCTCTTTTCCTTCTTGCAAGGAAGCTGTCGGATTACTGATGACTTTTGCTCCATCTGTCAGACCAGATGTGATTTCTTGGTTTTCTGCATCTGCATTGCCCAATCCAACTTCAACTTTTTTGGCCTTTTGATTTTCATCAAGAATCCAAACATAGTTTTTATCTTCTTCCATGACGATACTTGTAATAGGAACAAGCAATGCTTTACTCATGCTTTTCACTTCGACACTGACAGAAAAACCTTGTTTCAAATCGCCAATTTCACTAGTTACATCGACCGTATATGGGTATTTAGAACCTGTGTTTGAACCAGCTAAGCTACTGCTTGCTTCACTACTGTTCTTTGGATAATTTGAAATATAGCTAATCTTACCATTCCAAGTTTTATCTGGGTAAACCTTAGAAGTAAAGGTAACTTCTTGGCCTACAGATAGATTGGCAAGGTTGTACTCAGAAAGTTCTCCCTTGACCTGCAAGTTGTCGTTACTAACGATATGTACCAATACTTGGCTATTTCCTGTTGGAGATTTTGAAACATTGCGATTGACTTCAACAACTGTACCTTCTACTGTGCTCAAAACTGTAGCGGCATCCAACTGAGCCTGGGCTTTTTCAAGTTGTGCCACTGCGTCTGCACGAACATCACGGGCATCACTGATTTGTGAATCAATAGAAGCTGTAGCTGATGTAGATGATTGCGCTTGGGTTTGGTCCGTAGCGCCTTCAATACCTGCTTGAGGGAGTACAGGTGTTGCTGCAGCAGTATTTCGAGCCTCATTCAATTCATTGATATGACGGTCAGCTTTCGCAACTGCACGACTGGCAGCATCATAGGCAGCCTGAGCTTCTGTACTACTATACTTAACAAGAGCTTGGCCTTCACTTACCTTATCTCCGACAGAGACCGAAACCTCATCCAAGTCACCTTTACTAGCATCATAATAAACATATTGTTCATTTTGAGCTGTTACGGTACCAGATAAGAGAACCGATGAAGCCACTGATCCCTCTTTGGCAAGAACGATTTTTGCAGTTTCGTCTTGTGTTGCAGCTTGATTTGGTTGTCTCAATAGAAGGACAGCAGCTGCTCCTACTACAAGAACTGACGTAACTCCTATAGCTGTAAATAGGGGCCATTTTTTAGCTTTTGACTTCTTTTTCATATCCATACCTCTTTTATAAACATATATTAAGATTATAGCACAAGTCCTAAAAATGGACAATTGCTTTCTGACCATCCAAAAATAATTGCCAAATCTTTTATTGTTGTGTTAGTTATATAATACAACTTCTTTTTTATTTTTGCAAGCATTTTCTTAAGAAATTTAAGCGTAGCAGATTTTTGCATTGACTTTCAAAAAAAGATAGAATATGACTAGAAAACAACTAAAGGAGCTTTCAATGAAAGAATATGATATTATCGCCATCGGAGGAGGTAGCGGGGGTATTGCTACCATGAATCGTGCTGGCGAACATGGTGCTAAAGCCGCAGTTATTGAGGAAAAGAAATTAGGGGGAACTTGTGTCAATATAGGGTGCGTTCCTAAGAAAATCATGTGGTATGGAGCACAAATTGCAGAGAGTATCCACAAATATGGACCTGACTATGGTTTCACAAGTACTGACAACGAATTTGATTACGCAACACTTCGTAAGAATCGTGAAGCTTATATTGACCGTGCTCGCTCGTCTTACGATGGAAGCTTCAAGCGCAACGGGGTTGATTTGATTGAAGGACGTGCTGAGTTCGTTGATGCTCATACTGTCAGTGTTAATGGCGAATTAATCCGTGCTAAGCATATTGTGATTGCGACTGGAGCTCATCCTCATATCCCTGCTATTCCTGGTGCTGAACTAGGCGGTAGCTCAGATGATGTCTTCGCCTGGGAAGAGTTACCTGAATCGGTAGCTATTCTAGGTGCTGGTTACATTGCTGTAGAATTGGCTGGCGTACTCCATACCCTTAGCGTACAGACTGATTTATTTGTCCGTCGTGAACGTCCACTTCGTGGATTTGATAGTTATATTGTTGAGAGCTTGGTTCAAGAAATGGAAAATACTGGACTAAAACTCCATACTCATAAAGTTCCTGCTAAACTTGAAAAAACCGAAGAAGGCATTCGAATTCATTTTGAAGATGGTAGCACGCATACTGCTAGTCAAGTTATTTGGGCTACAGGTCGTCGTCCAAATGTTGAAGGACTCAATCTAGAAAAAGCAGGCGTTACCCTCAATGAACGTGGTTTCATCAAAGTTGATGAATACCAAAACACCGTCGTTGACGGTATCTATGCTCTTGGAGATGTTACAGGCGAAAAAGAACTAACACCTGTCGCTATCAAAGCTGGTCGTACTCTCTCAGAAAGACTATTCAATGGCAAAACAAATGCCAAAATGGACTATACAACTATTCCAACTGTTGTCTTTTCACATCCAGCTATCGGAACTGTCGGTATGACTGAGGAAGAAGCTATCAAAGAGTATGGACAAGAAAACATCAAAGTCTATACTTCAAAATTTGCTTCTATGTATTCCGCAGTGACTAGCCACCGTCAAGAAGCTCGCTTCAAGCTCGTTACAGCTGGTGCAGACGAAAAGGTAGTTGGACTTCATGGTATCGGCTATGGCGTCGATGAAATGATTCAAGGTTTCGCAGTTGCTATCAAGATGGGAGCTACAAAAGCAGACTTTGATGCTACTGTCGCTATCCACCCAACTGGCTCAGAAGAATTTGTGACCATGCGTTAAAAGAAAAGAGAGACCCCTTGGTCTCTTTTTTTATCTCAATCGGCCGTTACAAATTTGTAACCTTTTATTTTAAAATAGGTTGACATTTATATCTCATTCAGTATAATAGTTACTATAATTTATAGAAGAGGTTAACTATTTTGAAAAAAGCACACATTTACGCTATCCCAGCTATCGGGGCTGCACTGATTGC
>ERZ1699241.379-NODE-379-length-10116-cov-2.132145_pt1 | contig 10116 bp, 7 predicted proteins | sample MGYA00581545_ERZ1699241 | MGnify/ENA primary metagenome ERZ1699241 (study PRJEB42319, sample SAMD00040323) | human oral metagenome | material: saliva | host: Homo sapiens | study: EMG produced TPA metagenomics assembly of PRJDB4115 data set (Metgenomic analysis of... | reverse complement strand
AACTAACTCCCACCAATAAGGCCTATCTACTTATCAATTATCTCTATGACAATGAATTCTCTGATCCAGAGACAACAGGAGGCTGGGAAATGTTTCTATCTCAGATTGGAGAAGGGACAATCAATCCACGAGAATTTGTGGATGCGATAAAAGATAAGCTCACTCTTCAAATCAAGGAAGTAAAAGAAAGAGGTGATTAAGTGTGACTACTGAAGAAAAGAAAAAAACACCCTATTTAGATCGTTATACAGATAATTTGACAGAAAAAGTTTCAAAAAAAGCGGAAGATTATCAGGTGTACGGACGTGATAAAGAAGTAGAAGCTGTTCAGACCACTCTTCTCAGGCGAACTAAGAATAATCCTATTTTGGTAGGAGAAGCTGGAGTTGGAAAAACAGCTATTGTTGAAGGATTTGCTTTAGCCATTTTAAGAAACCAGGTATCTCCAAAATTAAAAAATTTGACCGTGCGTTCTCTGGAACTATCTAGCTTAATGTCAGATGAGGATGGAGGATTTATTGTTAAGTTTAAAAAAATTATTGAGGAGATGGTAGAAACCAAAGGAGAGAATCTTCTCTTTATTGATGAATTTCATACTATTGTTGGTGCTGGTGGTTCAGATAAGGGCGCTTTGGATGCTGGAAATATTGTAAAGCCAGTTTTGTCACGTGGTGAGATGCAATTGATTGGCGCAACTACTTTAGATGAATTTCATGAGTATGTCGAACAGGATCGAGCGCTAGAGCGAAGGATGCAGCCAATTATAGTTGATGAGCCAACAACTACTCAAGCGATTGAAATTCTTGAACAAGCTAAAACTATTTATGAAAAATTTCACCAGGTGTCTATTAGTTCCGATGCTGTAAAACAAGCTGTACTTCTATCTGTTCGCTACATACCTGATCAATTTTTACCTGATAAAGCCTTTGACTTAATAGATGAAGCAGCGACAATTTGTTCTACAAATGGGTTAGGCCATGTAGGTAAGCAAGAAATTGCAGAGGTGCTGAAAAATAAAACAGGTATTCCTGTCACGACGATTCTGATAGGTGTCAAGGAAAGGCTAGATGGTTTAAAAGATAAGCTGTCCCGACGTGTTAACGGCCACGATGCGGCTGTAGAAGCTGTTGTGCACGCTATAACTGTTGCACAAGCTGGCTTACAGGATCAAAGAAAGCCCTTGTCTTCCTTCATGTTTTTAGGAACTTCAGGAGTTGGGAAAACAGAGCTTGCCCTGGCATTGGCAGAGGGGATGTTTGATGATGAGGATGCAATCATTCGCTTTGATATGTCTGAGTATAAACAAAAGGGAGATATCACAAAGCTGATTGGCGATCGTCAAACTAGAACGAAAGGTCAATTGACTGAGAAGATTAAACAGAAACCTTATAGCGTTATTCTGATCGACGAGGTGGAGAAAGCACACTCGGAAGTTGTAGATTTATTTTTGCAGGTACTTGATGCAGGACGTTTGACTGATTCAACTGGAAGGCAAGTGAGCTTTAAGAATACGATTGTCATTATTACTACGAATATTGGTTCTCAAAAAATTATTAAGCAGTACGAATTGAAAGGGAATTTTAAAAAGCTAACCGATAGGGATAAAATTCAGTTTGAAAAGAGCATGACGTTGGAGTTGGAGACTAAATTCCGACCAGAATTTCTCAATCGAATTGAATATAAATTGATTTTTAACATGTTAGACGAGGAAGTGAATAAGGAAATTATTGTCAAACAGCTATCAGAAATTCAAGAAAGAATGAAGAATAAAAAGTTGACTCTCTCTTACGAAGAAAGTTTGGTTACTTATTTATTGGATGTAGGAACAAATATAAAGGACGGTGCACGGCCACTTGAAAGAGTGATTAAGCATAAAGTACTTCCTTTAATTTCTAAAGAGTTTCTGAACTTATCTGATCCCAACCAAGAGTATCATTTCCATCTTTGGGTAGAAGGTGATGCACCAGATGAGTATCACCGTGAAGACAAAAGAAAAATATTATTCGAGGTCGAAGCTGAAAATACGTCATTTGGTGAAGCATTATTTTCTTAAAACTCACCTTAAAAAAATGATTGTCCCTTTAAAAAATTTTTTTCAATTATCTATTATACTAACGTTGTCAAAAAACAAAGGAGGATTTCTATGAAAAATTATTTGACAAGACAAATTCAGCAAGTAAAAACAAAATCACAGATGTTTTTATTGAGCCTTTCCCTATTCCTAACAGGATCTACCGTGTATGCGGACGATCCATTTGTTAAGTCGGATAACTTGGCAAAACAAGGAATTACAAAAGTTCAGCTAGTCAGTGTTGCGCTATTTGGTCTAGCTGCCGTTGTCACCTCGCTCATTTATGCGTTTGGTGGACGGGAGTTAAAAGCCTCAATGAAAAAACATTGGGTATCAATTGCAATTGCAATTATTGGTGTTTCAGCGGGACCAAGTATTATTGAATGGATTTTTGAGTTCGTGAAAAGTTAAGGGGTGGTGATTTATGGCTTTTTCACTCTTTAATAAAGGTCGCTGTACGATTACAGATGATCTATTTCTAGAAATTACCTGGGAAGATGGAAGAGGTCCAGAGGATGATAGTGAGTTGTTTGATATTATCGAAGGATTGGATCATCTTTCTGATTTTTCTCAGCCGATTTCAAAAAGTTTACCCTACCTAACATTTCAACAGGCCGAGTTGTTATTTAGAGAGTTGAAACAGATGTATGGTCAGTTTCAGCTGAAAAAAGTGGCAATCGCACATCTGGAAGGGAAAAGCGTGGTGACAGAAGGGGAGGTTTATGCTAGTCCATTTTTGATTACTGAAGACTATGAAAACCTCTTGCTTCCCCTCATTCAAGCGATACTTACTCGCTCTGAATTTGCAAATTACAGCTATCAAGAAAAAAGGGAGTATTTTGAGAACCAGATTTATCCTGTATATAAACAAAGTATGGGATTGTCTGATTCTTCTCTTCCTATTTTCCCAGCTGAAGGTGAGACGATGGCTGTTTCACAACCCAATCGCCTACCACCTGCTCCAAATGCAAGGGAACAAACAGATGTTGTGTCTTCCGTATCTCAAAAGCAATCAGTTTCTCTGAAGAAATTTTATCTATTCTTAGGTTTTTTAGGAGTGCTTGCAGTAGTAAATATCGTTGGTGTATTTTTTGCTTTCGCTCAACTATCAAGCCAGTCTGAAAAAGTAAATTTCTTATATCAGGAACAAAAAAATACTCAACATCTTATCTCAACGAAAAATGAAGTTGATGTATTTAGTCGTCATTTCTTACCTTCTTATTACTCGGGCAAAAAAGAAAATCTAGTAGATTTTCTTTCTGAAGGTGATGCAAAATTTACCAAACCAAAAGAAGGGATTTTACAATCAGTTATTTTAGAAAAATTGAATTATGATTCAGAAACTCAAAAATATACGGTTTCCTATATCTTGTCCGTCAAAAAAGGGGATAAATCATCTAGCGTTAGATTAACCTTTGATGTAAAAGCTTCTGATTCTTCAAAATATGGATTTGTTGTAGAAACAGAACCAAAAGAATCAAATTATCTTAAAAATTAGAAAAGGAAAAATTAAAATGAACAAGAAACAAGTTTTAGCTACACTAGCACTATCAACAATCGCACTTGCACAAGCTGGATTTGTATCAGCTGACGAGCTTACACCGATTGATTCTTCTGCCCCAGCAACAGAAGTTGTTACGCCAACAACCCCTAGCGCTTCAACAGAAACAGAGGCACCAGCAACTCAGCCAACAGAGCCTTCAGTTACTCCAGTTGACCCAACAACGCCAAGTGTACAAGACAAAGACAATGCAGGAAGTCTTGACGGGGTACCAACAGACAAACCAGCACCTTCTGATAAGCCACAGGATAAAGACAACGCAGGTAGCCTCGATGGTGTACCAACACCATCAGATAAACCACAAGACAAAGACAACGCAGGAAGTCTTGACGGAGTGACAACTGATAAACCAGCACCTTCAGACAAGCCACAGGACAAGGATAATGCAGGTAGCCTTGATGGAGTCCCAGCTGAAAAGCCAAAAACAACTGATCAAGCGAACCAGCAAGGTAAGTCACAAATTGGAACTACTTCAACTTCAACAGGTCAAGTAGTGCATGACGTGACAAAAGAACCAGTTGAAACGAATACAGGAGCTTCAATTGTTAGCACGCAAAACGGAAACGTAGTCCTTTCAAATGGATCTGTAGTAGCTCCTGAAGAGATCGGTGGTACTGTTAACGAAGATAAGACTATCTCTGTTACTGATAAAGAAGGCAAACTTAAAACACTTCCAAACACTGGAACTGCAGAAAGCATTCTAGGTACTATTGGGGCTATGTTGTTGACGGCAGTAGGTTATTTCTACAAGAAGAAACTATTTTAATTAAGTGAAGGAGAAAGAAAAATGACAGAAAAAACACAAGGACACGGATATTTCCGTAAGAAAAAATGGGCTAAAGGCCTAGTATCAGGAATTGCAGTTGCAGGTATTGTAGCCTTCTCTGCAGGTTCAGCATTTGCGGATGAAGCAGTTCAGCCTGAAAGCAAAAACGACAATAACATTTATGCTACACAAGCTGGTAAAGCAACAGGAAGCCAGTCTGTAGCGATTGATAATGGAGCAGTTACAAAGGCTGCTGAAAAAGCAAAAGAAGCAGGGGTGAACGTTTCTGAAACTCAGATTGTTGATAAGGGAACAGATACCACTGCTCCAAAACTTGAACAGTCTAAGTCTGAGATTAAACAAGATCAGGACAAGCAAGTCAAGGAACTTGAAGAAGCGACTACAAAACAAGTTGAAAACAATACAGCCTTCAAGGAAGCGCAAAAAGCTATTCAAGCTAACAATCAATTTGTAGCTGATGAAAAAGCCAAGCATGAAGGGGAAACAACTGTCACAGTGACGAATGACAGTTCGACTGCTACAGATGGTTCAGCAACTCAAAACAAGAAAGCTACTCAAACAGCTAAGAAAGTCTTAGCAGAAAACCAGCAAGCTGTCTCAACCTACCTGGAAGAAAAAGGGAAGTACGAAGCTACTGTCAAACAAGCTACTGAATTAAATCAAGCAGTAGAAACTGCAACTGCTGAACTGAAAAAGAGCGATGTTACTGTCAGTGTAGTAACACGTACAGTTTCTTCTGTTGCTGAAGTAGAAGCATTGAAGAAACAAAATGACCAGGCTATTGCGACTGCAAAAGGCAAAGTGGAGCTTAACAAAGCCCTCATGGCTGCCTACACAGAGAAGAAGAATGCTAGTGATCAAGTCAATCAAGATGCTGATCGTAAATCAACAGATTTGAAAAACTCTGGTGTACTTTTAACCTCTAAAACTCAAGAAGTTTCTTCAGCTGATGAAGCTAAGCAAATTGGGAAACAAAACCAAGCAGCTTATAACAAGGCTAAGAAAGCACAAGCAGACTGGCAGAAGAAATACAATGAACTTCAATCTAAAACAAGTACGGAAGGCTACACTAAAGAAGTAGTCTTGCAAGCCCTTAGTGTTGCGACAGCAAATCCTGAAGCAACAGTGAAGTCCTCGGCTTCAGGAGCGCATGTAACTACTAAAGATTACATCGCCTCATCAAATGGTACATCAGGCTATACTCGTGTTCTTGACTCAACTAAAGTCTTGAAATACAAGGATGTTGGCACTGGATGGAAAACAGAAGTTGACTACACTAAACTGAAAGGTTTGACCGTTTCAACTGCAGATGGTAAAAAGCATGATATTTCTCGTATCCATCGAAAATTCGAGATTCTTAATCAAGGGAAGACAGGATTGAATGATGTCTATGTCCTGAACGATCCAACAGAAGGATTTGTAGTAGCTCGTAATGATGGAGCTGGTGGAGCAGCAGACTACATGAATTTCTTGGTTACGGATACCTATTACTACAATGTGGATGGGAAAGAAGTAGCCTTCCAAGCAAGTGAAAAGACTCCTGCAACCCTGACCTATTCCTCACTCAACCATAATATTATTGGTTGGGAAGGTGCGAAAGCCATTAACGGAACTCATGTTGAAATTAACGGCTCAACTGTAACCTATAACAAGAATTATGGTTATGTTTACGCTGAAGACTACAACCGCCAAGAAGATGTAGGGCATCTTTGGGATACATCTGACTCACCTTACCAATACAAGGGCGCTGCACTTGGTGTTTTCAAGAAAGGGACAGCCTTCACAACCGAATTTATCCAATGGGATGGACCAGATAATCCAAATGGTCAAACTTACTGGTTCGCTTTGAATACGAAGGTTGTAACGCCAGTTGTTGAAATTCCAGCTACTGCAACCATTACTAAAACAACCGTGAAGCCAGTTAAGCCTGAACCTGTATCAGCTGAGTTGGTTAAAGCGAAGAATCCAGTTAAGCCAACCTTGGCGCTTAAAACTCTTTCTGAAACCAAAAATCAGAAATTATCAGCAAGTTATCACGGCTACAAATTGCAGTATAAGCCAGTTGTCCGCAAATCTGTAGCAGATACAGATAAGACCAATACAAACGGTCAAACAGTAGCTAAAAATGCTACTCAGCTTTATACATTGCATCATGACAATATTTATGCGAACCTTAAAAAAGGGGATAAGATCACCATCATTGATCCGCTTGAAGCTGGAGCAGTTCCTGATGTTGCTGTTACAAAGGCAGCTGCAGAGAAAGCGGGATGGACTGTTGCCTATGATTCAGGAAAGAATACGTATACCTTTACTGCAACCTACGAAGGGAAGCGTCTAGCAGCTCCTGTGATTAGCTGGAAGCCAATCTATGATAAAGGTTTCTATGACAACACTTATAAAGTGTTAGTGAATAAATACGAGGTGTATTCAAACACTGTTACCACCAAAACACCAAAACCACCAAAACCAGTCAAAGCTGTTCTGGATCGTTCTGTTAAGGATATAAACGGTGCAACAACATTTGATCGCAACGTGACCTTCCGCTTGATGACTGATTATAGTCCATACACCAAAACTCTTGCTTCAGCACAAGCACTTGGTAAGAAGTTTGCTATTTTGGATGATGTCCAAGATGGTGCATTCTCAGTTTATCAAGGTAATATCAAAATGACTGCTGCTGGTAAAGACGTAAAAAGCTTGTTTGACATGCATCACGTGCTTTCAGACAAAGGACGTACCGATGCAATCAATAAAATCCTGAAGGAATTGAACCTGCAACCTAGAGGAGAGTTCTATCTCTGGGTAGCGAAGGATTCTAAGAGTTTTTACCAAAACTACGTGAAACAAAATAAAAACGTGACGATTGATCTCCCAGCTAAACTCCTGGTTAAAGCAGGGGAGAAAGTCAAGAATGACTTTAAACAAATTGACTTTGGTAATAGTTATCAGTCAAATCTTGTAACAGTTGAAGTTCCAAATGTTAAGCCAGAAAAACATGTACTTGATAGAACTGGCAAGAAAGTCCTTGATGGCAAAGAAGTTCAGCTAGGTGATTTTGTTCAGTACCTTCTTGATGGAGTAACTGTTCCAGAAAAACATGATACATTGTACCAATATGACGGTTTGGATAAGCTTGATACTAAGCATGACCGCTATACTGGTAATTGGAAGGGTATCATCAAGGGTACAGAATACACAGCAGAAAAAGAGCTAACGTTGCCATACGATGTTATCCTGAAGAATGGTAAAGTGATCAAGGCAGGAGATAAGATTTCCAAAGGTAGCTCTTATGCCTTTACCTTTGAGTTCAACCAAGGTACTAATTCAGAGTTCATCAAGAAACTTGTGACTGTTAAGTGGGATGCCAAAGGTGGGCAATGGTCTTACGTTATCAATCAAGATTTCCTAAATTCTCTGGGAGTTAAAGGTACTTTTGATGCAGACTTCTACATCGAAGTTGAGCGTATTGCGGCTGGAGAAGTTGAGAATACTTTTGTTAACATTGTAAATGGACAAGAAATGACTGCCAAGGTAACAACCCACACTCCACCAAAACCTGAAGAACCTGGAAAACCAAATCCTCAACCATCACTTCCAAATACAGGATCAGCAGCAAGCATGCTTCCAGTTGTGGGAATGATTTTGGGATTATTGAGTCTTGCAGGTCTTCGTAAGTCGAAAGAAAACTAATTTGACGAACTAAAATGAAATGATGACCACAAGTTGAATAAAGACTCTCTTGTGGTCTTTATTGAAAGGAGAAAAAATGCAAGTATTTATCGCTTCTGGACGTGTTGCATTCATTCCAAATGATGCAGTGGGCCGAACTCCAAACGGTCACGTCAGTTTCAAATTTGAATTTGTTTGTGATTCGAGTATGACTGATGATACAAATAAACCAATCCCTAGTTTCTTCCATGTACAAGTTTATGGAAAACAAGCGGAATTGATGGCTCAGAGCCTATCTAAGGGCTCTCCAATTCTCTTAAAAGGAGAAATTATCCAACGACCATATAACGATGAACAAGATCAACGTCGGACGTATCAGTTTATTTCACCAAACCAACAAGGAGGAATCACTTTCCTTGAAAATAAGGAGGCATCTAACCGACGTAAGCAGGAACAACAGGGCTTTTCTCAGCCGACACCAAGTTCTAATCCTCCATCCTATCCTGAACCAATAGATGTGGATTCCCCGTTCTAAAGGGATTGAAAGCATACAAGGACACTTGTGTGCTTTTTTTGTGGTTTTTTATTGTATAAAAAGTTATATAACTTATGGTATAACAATATCTTTTGTCCCTTTAACAAAGAATTTGATATTATCCCTTAGAATAGAGGGGAATTAAAAAATAATAAGAAAGGAGTGCAACAATGGCAAGACAAAAATACAATTATCTGTCTGATGAATTGATTGCAGAATCTCTTCAGGTGACCAATTACTTAGAACAAAGTCGATCCAGTCGATTGAATGTTCTTCAGTTGGATGGAGAGAAATGGTTAGAAAGTTACTTTCACCGTTATGAAAAAGCCTCTCCAAGGCTACAGTTTCACATATTTCTCTTTTCGAGCTTCTATACTCGAAAAATGGAATGGTTCTTGGAAGGTGTGAGGGGGTAGTAGTTTGTTTGAGTTATTTGAAGTAGTATTTTACACCCTTATCCAAGTGATTCGAGCCAGTTGGTTCAATACCCTCCTTTTTCTAGGAGTTGCAGGTTATTACCTCTTCAGACTCTTTCAACCTTACTTTTTAAGGCAGTATCAGCGGTTACTTAAAAGCAAGAGTTTTCTTCAGCAGATTTTTAAAAGAGGTTGGAAAGGTCGCAAAGCGATTGATTGGGAACAGGTATGGAAGCAATCAGCCAGAGGGCTGTTCAAATGGGTAAAGTTATTGATTCCAAAAATCATTGCGCTTGTCTCCCTCATTCTTTGGAATATTCTCTTTCGAATTGTTTATATGATTCCCTTTGTAAAACGGGAACGAAAACGGTTTGATAAAGAAATGAAACCGATTCTTTATTTTAAAAGTTATCGTAGCTTCGTCTATATGGGATTAGGTTTTAGCTTTATTGCTTTTATCTTAACCAATTACCTGGTTACTGTTTTGAGGGCTACAATCCGCTTTCTCTACTTTAGTATTTGGTCGTTTAAAGATGCTAGTAAGGCCGTAAACTTTGACTTAAACAGCCTCTTATTTCAAAGTTTATTGAACGCTAAAGTCTTCTTAATAGCACCAATTTTAGCATTTCCAATCTTTCTATTGGGCTTAGTTATCGCCTGGAAATCTGCCTGGATAAACTTCGAGCAGTTTCGAGACTATAACAACAATGAAGAAGGAGATGACCGCTTTGTGACGGTTGATGAAATTCGTCGACAATACAAAAAGATCCCCAATAAAGCTTTAACTTATCCAGGTGAGGGTGGGGCTCCTTTATTTCATGAACTGACTCATGATTTAGGAGGACAAACACTGAGAACCCAAATGTTATTGCAAAATAGGAAAATCAGTCGATATGTGACCAATGCGGAGCGAATTTTAGGCATGTTAGCTTTTCCTTCAGGTTACTTTTACATTGAGGATAAGCCTACTAACTTGTTAGGAATTGGGATGACTCGTTCAGGTAAAGGGGAGGGGCATATCACTCCAGCCATTGAAATCAATAGCCGTGCGGAGTTGCAACCATCAATGGCTATAGG
>ERZ1699241.378-NODE-378-length-10122-cov-2.744572_pt1 | contig 10122 bp, 7 predicted proteins | sample MGYA00581545_ERZ1699241 | MGnify/ENA primary metagenome ERZ1699241 (study PRJEB42319, sample SAMD00040323) | human oral metagenome | material: saliva | host: Homo sapiens | study: EMG produced TPA metagenomics assembly of PRJDB4115 data set (Metgenomic analysis of... | reverse complement strand
TTTGAAGATTTTTTCACAATTTATTATAAGTTATCCACATATCTTTGTGAATAACTTTATTAACATCTAGATAACATTTTCTTTTTTCTTAAGTTTTTAACAGATTTATAAAGTTATTCACAATTTCACATTTAAAAGTTATTCACAGCTGTTAATTGTGTGTGAAAAACTCTTTCAGTATATTTATATCAGTCATAAAAGGTGTTAATAACCTTTTAAATTATCTTGATTATTTATTTTATTTTTTTTCTTTTTAACATATTCACAACTTTTTTCTAATCTTTTTTTCACATAGTTAATAACTTCTGTTAACAACTTGTGAATAACTTATATTTTATTTTATTAACAATCTATGTTATAATTATTTATATATTTTTTTAAGGAGGTATTTCATTGAGTAATTCTAATTTCTTATGGGAAATAATTCTTCGTGAACTAAAGAGTACCGTTGATCCTCATGTATTTGATACTTGGTTTTCTGGTGCTTCTATAGATAACGTCGATTTTATGAAAAAATCAATAGTTATTACTAGTAAAGAAGCTCTTATTTCTCAATTTATTCAAGGTGCTTATGATCAAAAATTAAAAGAAATACTAAAGAAAAATACTGGATTTGATTTTAATATAGACTATACTTCCCTTGACACTGATATTCCTCTAATTACACCTCATGTTGTTGATGAGAAGCCAGCAGCTGAAAATCTAATTAGACAGAACTTTCTTCAAGGTGATAAACCTTCTGGGGCTCAACATTTTTACCAAAAACAAACTTTTCCTCTAGAAGATTATAAACATCCTGTCCCTAATAAAAATATTACAGCGAGTAAAAAGAATCCTACGCTTAATAAAAACTACACTTTTGAAAATTTCGTAGTAGGGGAAGGTAATGCTTTTACACATAATATAGCATGGAATGTTGCAGTTTCTCCTGGTGGTATCTATAACCCTCTATTTATTTACGGAGGAGTTGGATTAGGAAAAACTCACTTACTTCACGCTATTGGTAATGAAATGGAAGCTAATTTTCCTGATTTTAAAATTGAATGTATTTCATCTGAGAAGTTTTTAAATGAATTTCTTGCTTCTATTAAACCGATGAAAGATAAAAACAACTATACTAATGCGGATGAAGACTTTAGAAGAAAATACCGCGACGTTGATGCTCTTTTAATCGATGATATTCAATTCTTATCAGGTAAAACTGAAACACAAAATGCATTTTTCCATACATTTAACGAGCTTCAAATGAATCAGAAACAAATCGTCCTTATTAGTGATCGCTCTCCATCTCAACTTAATGATTTGGAAGATAGATTAGTTACTAGATTCAGTCAGGGGATAACTGCGGACATTACACCACCTGACTTCGAAACACGTATGGCCATTATTAAATTCAAATGTGAACAGTTCGATATTAAACTAGATGAAGAGACACTTACTTATATTTCTAGTAATGTATCATCTAATATAAGAGAGCTTGAAGGTGTTCTTAAACGTATTAAGTTCACAGCAACTTCTAAACATGAACAACCTTCACTTAGTATTGCCGAGGAAATACTAAAAAGCGCGAAAACTTCACCTAGAAAAAATATCTCACCTGACAACATTATTAATGTTTGTGCAGACTTCTATAAAATCAAGGTTGATGATATTCTTTCATCTTCTCGTAAAAAAGAAGTCGTACAGGTTAGAAATATAGCTATCTACTTATGTAGGGAACTTACTACATTATCATTTCCTTCTATAGGTGATTGTTTTAATAAAGATCATACTTCTATTCTTTATTCATTCAATAAAATAGCAAAACTAAGTAAAGATGAAAATCCTGAGATTTTTGAAGATATAGAAGTAATAAAAGAACGTTTAGGAAAAATATAAGAGGCTGTTAAAATCTACTAAAGATATTACTATGTTTTTTCACAAGTTATTAACAAGGGGAAATTCATTATTTTTGAGTATTCTTTAGTTTTCCACAGTTTTTACAGGCCTTATTATTATTATTTTATTAAATATATATTATATATAAGGAGAAAAAATGAAATTTACTATAACTAAATCAAATTTTCTTGATGGTTTAAATCACGTATCAAGAGTTATTGCCCCTAATTCTCTTTTTGAAATTCTAAAAGGAATTAAAATAGAATTAGAAAAAGATAAACTTATATTAAAAGCAAGTGATTCTTTAGTATCTGTAGAATATTCTGTAGATAGTTACAAAGATGATAAAGAAGTTATTACTATAGAAGACGAAGGACAAGTAGTATTACCTTCTCGTAATTTTATAGAAATAATTAGAAAAGCACCAACAGATTTAATAGAGATAGAAACAATTGGTAACAATATTTTAGTTAAATCAGGTAAAAGTGAATTTAACGTAAAAGGATATGATGCAAATGATTATCCAGAATTCCCAGTTATCTCTAAAGAAAACAGTCTTAAATTAGAAGCTAATGTTTTTAATGATATTATTAAAGAAACAGTATTCTGTACTGCACCTAACGATCAAAGACCTATTCTTGAGGGGGTTAACTTCTCATTAAGTAACAAAATCTTAACAGCTACTGCAACTGACTCATATCGTCTAAGTAGAAGACAAGTTACACTAAATGATGAAGATAGTAATAAAGAGTTTAACTTAATTATTCCTAGAAAAGCTCTAACTTACTTCCAAAGAATGATTGAAAATGGAAAAGATCAAGTAGAAATCTTCTATGAAAATAATAGAATAGTTCTTTATTATCAAAATGTAGTTTATACTGTTTTATTAATAAGTGGTAATTATCCAAATACAGAAAAACTTATTCCAACTATGTTTGAATGTTCATTTACTGCTAATAGTAGAGAGTTTTACAATGCTGTTGATAGAATTTCACTTATGAGCAGAGAAGACAAAGATGATATTATTAAATTAGTAGTAACTGAAGGTAACTTAGAGATTTCTTCACAAGCTAAAGATTTAGGTAGTGCTGTTGAAGAATTACAAGTTAATTCAAAATTAGAAGATGATAGTTTTGAAATATCAGTATCAGGAAAATATTTAAAAGATGCTGTTTCAGCTATTGCTTCTGAGGAAATCGTAATTAAGTTCTCTGGTGAATTAACTGCATTTATAGTTCAACCAAGTGATTATCATAGAGATATAATTGAACTTATTCTACCAGTAAGAACTTATTAATAAAAAAATAAAATAGAAGTAGAATGAATAGTTATTAATTGTTTATTCTATCTTCTTTTTTGTGAGAAAGATTTGAGAAAGGATATATAATGACAAAAAATATAAATAAAGTAATTATTATATTAGGTATAGTTTTATTAGGTATGATACTTAGATCGCCTATTACTTCTGTAGGGGCAATATCTGGACCATTAAAAGCTATCTTAAATATAAATAATACAGTAGTTGGTTTAATAACAACAATTCCACTAATAGCATTCGCTTTATGTAGTCCGGTTGTTAGTAAATTTTCTGGAAAGTTAGGTTTAGAAAAAACAGTATTTTATTCTGCGTTAATTATTGCTATAGGATTAGGATTAAGATTTTATCTAAATACTTATATGTTTTTCATCGCTACATTTATAGTAGGTGTGGGAATAACAGTAGGTAATGTATTATTACCAGGATTAGTTAAGAAATATTACCCAGAAAAACTAGGAGTTATGACTGGTTTTTATGCAGTTGTTATGAATGTAGGGGCTGCGTTTGCTGCTGGGGTAAGTTATCCACTATTAAGTACAAATATAGGTGGAGAGAAATTCTCAACTGGACTTGCGGTTAATATTTGGATTGTTATTGCAATTATCAATATCTTTATCTACGCAGCTATGTCGAAAAATAATGTAGTAAGTGATGTTAAAGATACTCATGAAAAAGTCCATGGATACTTTAAACATTCTAAAATGTGGACGATTATGTTGAGTATGGGATTACAATCTGCATTATTCTATTGTAGTGTTTCATGGTTTGCTGAAATTATGATTAGTAAAGATTTCTCACCTGAAACAGCAGGACTATTATTATCAATTAGTCAATTCGCTCAATTTCCATCTACTTTTATAGTACCGATTTTAGCTGATAAATTACATAATAAATTAATTATTCCTACAGTAATTACGATTGGATATATCGTGTCACTTGTTGGAATGCTTTCGACAAGTGGAAACTTCGTATTAATGCTAACATTTATAGTTATCTTCGCGTTAGCTGGAGGAGGATCATTCTCATATGTTATGTATTTATTCTCAGCTAAATCAAGAAATGAAAGTGAAGCGGCAGATATCTCAGGTTTGGCACAATCAGGGGGATACTTGTTAGCGGCAATATTCCCACCATTATTAGGATATATCAGAGATATCTCTGATTGGAATAAAGCGCTATATGTATTAATAGCGACGTCAGCTGTATTACTAGTGACATTAATTCACTGTAGTTCAAAAGGAAATATTATAGAAAAATAATAAATAAGAGTAACTAACTAGCTATTTCTCTGAAAATAGTATAGATTAGTTACTCCTTTTTATAATATCAAGTTTTCATAAAGAAAAGTTTAAAGAAACAAAAATAAGTATATGAATAATACAGAAAGAAGAAGTAATTGATATAATATATAATATGTTAATCTATTATAAATACAGTTTAGAGAAAAATAATAGTACAAGAATAAGAATTTTAATAAAAAATTAAGGTGCTTTAAAAAAAATTAAAATAAAATTGAAAAATTATCTTATAATATTAGTTATAAGTAAAAATTAAGAATAAAATAAGAAAACGTTTTAACTAATATTGAAATAATACATAATAAATTGTAAAAAATATATGAAAATTTGTTTAGATTAATAACAAGATTGTATAATTTAAAGGAATAAAAACACTTTCTTTTTTTACAATAATATGATATAATTCTAGAGGAAATGAGATATTTATACTTTAATTTAAATATTATAGTATTTTGTTTCATAAATATAAAATAGTAAAAATAATTACTTTAAAATATCTAAAATTATATATAATATATGGAGGTTTTCTTATGAAAGCGAAAAATAGAAAAGTTGTTTTAATAGGAGCAGGAATGGTAGGGATGAGCTTTGCTTATCAACTATATTCAAGTGGAGTTTGTGAAGAGTTAGGATTAATCGACTTCTTCGCAGAAAAAGCTGAAGGGGAAGCAATGGACTTAAACCACGGGGGAGCTTTAGTACCACCTATTAAAGTAACTTCTGGTGGATATGAGCAATGTGCTGATGCAGACGTAATCGTAATTGCTGGTGGACTTCCACAAAAACCAGGTGAAACTCGTTTAGACCTAGTTGACAAAAACATTAAAGTTGTTAAAGAAATGTCAGAACAAATCGTTGCATCTGGATTCGATGGAGTTATCGTTATCGCATCTAACCCAGTAGACGTATTAACTAATGCTTTACAAAAATTCACTGGATTCCCAAGACACAGAATCGTTGGATCAGGTACAACTCTTGATACTTCAAGATTCCGTTACATGTTAGGAGAAAGATTAAACTTAGCACCAAGCAGTGTTCGTGGATATATCATTGGGGAACACGGAGACACTCAACTTGCTGCATGGAGTAACGTAAATGTTTACGGAAAACAATTCGACAGATTCTTAGAAACTTCTAAATACACTAAAGAAGACTTCGCTGATGTAGAAGAAAAAGTTATGCGTGCTGCATACGAAGTAATTAATCGTAAACGTGCTACTTACTACGCAATCGGACTTGCATTATTCACAATCGTAAAAGCTATCTTACGTGACGAAAACGTGGAATTAGCAGTAAGTGGATACTGTGATGGACACTACGGAATCGACGGATTATACATCGGAACTCCAGCTATCGTTGGACGCGAAGGTGTTCGTGAAGTAGTAGAATTAGACTTAACTGAAGAAGAAACAGCTAAAATGCAACATTCAGCTAAAGTTCTAAAAGAAACTTTAGAAAAAGCATACGCAGCTTTAGAAGCTTAATTCAATTAAAAAATTATAGAAGAATTAGATTCAAATCTTTAATTTAAAGAAGAATTTAATTCTTCTTTTTTTTGTAAAACTTAAGTAAAGAAAATACTATATTTATAAATAAGTAAACGTTTTTTGAAAATAAAAAAATATGAATAATTTTGTTTTCAAGTACTAGACTTATATTAAAAAATTTGTTACAATATAAAAGGATGAAAAGGTTTTAAAAGTTATCAAAATAAATAAACAATAAAAAATAGAGGAGATAGACTATGACAATAACGATATATGACGTAGCAAAAGAAGCAAAAGTATCGATGGCAACTGTATCTAGGGTTGTTAACAATAACCCTAATGTAAAAGAAGATACAAGACTACGTGTCCAAGAGGTTATTAAGAAATTAAGATATACACCTAACGCTGTTGCCAGAGGACTTGCTAGTAAGAAAACAACAACAATCGGTATAGTATTACCAGATATAGCAGACTTATCTTCTGCAGAAATAGTAAGTGGTATTGAATCAGTAGCTAATATGTATAAATACAATATCATTTTAGCAAATTCATGTGATGATCAAGAAATCGAAAAAAATATTTTTTCTTCATTCGTAAGTAAACAAGTGGATGGAATCATCTATTTAGGACACTCATTATCAGATAGTTCTAAAAATTATTTACAAGACATTCAAATACCAGTAGTACTAGCTGGGAATTTAGGAACAGATTCTGAGTTTTATTCAGTAAATATTGATTATGAAAAAGCAGCATATGATATTACGAAAGAATTTTTATCAAAAGGTACTAAGAATATCTCATTAATAATAGATAAATACGAAAGTCAAAAAACTCAAAGAATTATTAAAGGATACAAAGATGCATTAGCTACTAAAAAAATAGAGTTCGATCCTAGCTTTATAATAGATGGATATCAAACTTATAAAGAAAGTAATAGAATTTATAAAACTCTGAGTAATATAGATGCAAAAGTTGATGTAGTAATAGCTATGTATGATGAAGTAGCATTAGCAGTACTACATCAAGCATTAGATACAGGACTAAAAGTACCGCATGATTTTGAACTAATATCTTTAGAAAATACTAAACTATTAAACATGACAAGACCGAAAATTTCATCTATTTTCCAACCTATCTTTGATATAGGTGCGGTATCTATGCGTGTTCTAACAAAAATAATCGATATAGAAAAAGCAAAACGTAAGGGCGAAGAAATCAACGAAGACGAATTAGATGAAAACAAAAAAGAAATGTACTTACCATATCGAGTAATACATAGACAAACTACAAAATAAGATATCTTATAGAAGAAAAAATTTAAAGTATGGAAATTTCGTAAGAAAAATCTATACTTTTTATTTTTTTCTCTAGTTTCTTTAAGTAAAATTAAGGTAAGTGCTATATTATATTGATAATATGTTTTCGAATAGAACTCGAACAATATAAAAAAACTTTTATTATAATGTTAAGAAAAAACTTTAAAAAAGTTAAAAAAACTTCTTGACAAAGAATAAATGTGATGTTAGAATATTAAAAGTCTTCTCAAAAAGAGACTAAAACAACAATTTCTAAAAACGAATATTTTTAAAAAAAATTTTTAAAAAGTGTTGACAAAATCTTGAAGACTTGATATAATAATTGAGTGTTCGACAAAAAGTCGAAAATATAAAATTTAAAAAATGCGGGTGTAGTTTAGTGGTAAAACCTCAGTCTTCCAAACTGATGTTGTGAGTTCGATTCTCATCACCCGCTCCATTTTTTTATTTAGAGATTTTTCCACAGTAGCTCAGTTGGTAGTAGCATCTGACTGTTAATCAGAGGGTCGCAGGTTCGAGTCCTGCCTGTGGAGTAAAGTACGGCTGTGTAAGCAGCCGTATATTTTTTTGTTTAAAATCTCGCTAAATATTATTATCGTAGGAAAAATTATGTTATAATAGTTCATGGTATATGAACTTTTATCGAGTTGAATTTTATATAGTTTAAAAGTTGAAGTTTAAGAAAATAAAGAGAATTTTATAGGAGAATTTTATGTTTTTAGATGAGGTAAAAATATTCGTCCGATCAGGTGATGGTGGGAATGGATTAGTAGCATTTAGAAGAGAGAAATATGTTCCAAAAGGTGGACCAGCCGGAGGAGATGGTGGACGTGGAGCTAATGTCGTATTCATCGTAGATGAAGGACTAAGAACTTTCATGGATTACCGTTATCAGAAGAAATTCGTAGCACCTAATGGTGAAAACGGAATGAGTAAAGGTATGCACGGTAGAAAGTCAAAAGATTTATACTTAAAAGTACCACCAGGAACAGTAATTCGTGATACTGATACTGGAGAAGTATTAGCAGACTTAGTAGAACATGAGCAAGAAGTAGTAGTAGCTCGTGGAGGTCGTGGAGGACGCGGAAACTGTCGTTTCGCAACACCTTCAAACCCAGCGCCAGAAATTGCTGAGAATGGTGAACCAGGAGAAGAAAGAAATCTTACATTAGAATTAAAACTTATGGCTGATGTAGGTCTTGTTGGATTCCCTTCTGTAGGTAAATCAACATTATTATCAATAACATCAAAAGCAAAACCAAAAATTGCTGATTATCACTTTACTACATTAGCACCGAACTTAGGTGTAGTAGAAACAAAAGATCACCGTAGTTTTGTAATGGCAGACTTACCAGGACTTATTGAAGGAGCAAGCCAAGGTGTAGGATTAGGACACCAATTTTTACGTCATATTGAAAGAACTAAAGTAATTGTTCACGTAATTGATATGTCAGCAACAGATGGTCGTAATCCTTATGAAGATTATAAAGTTATTAATGCAGAGCTAGGTGAATATAATATGCGTTTACTAGAACGTCCACAAGTAGTAGTAGCTAATAAGATGGATATTCCAGTGGCTAGTGAAAACCTAGTAGAATTTAAAAAACGTCTAGCTGAAGACGGAGAAGATGTTGATATTGTAGAAATATCAGCATTTACGAGAAATAATATAGATAACTTATTATATAAAATTAGTGATATTTTAGATAACACAGATCCTAATATGCTTTACGAATTAGATACTGAAGAAGAAAGCATGGAAAACCGAGTTATTTATAAACATAAACCAAAAGATGAAACATTTAAAATTACTCGTGATGATACAGGAGCATATGTTGTTAGTGGACCTGGTATCGAGCGTGCATTCTTAATGACTGACTTCAACCGTGATGCATCTGTAAGACGTTTCGCTCAACAAATGCGTTCTATGGGAGTAGACGATGCTTTACGCGAACGCGGATGTAAAAATGGAGATACAGTTAAAATACTTAAAGGTGAGTTTGAATTTGTAGAGTAGGAGAAATACCATAATGGATAATGAAAAAGTATATTACATAATTAGAGAAGATGTGCTTCCTGAAGCTGTAAAGAAGACTATAATTATGAAAAAAGCTTTAGAAGAAGATTCTAAATTATCAATTTTAGAAGCTTCTAAAAGGTTTGATTTAAGTAGAAGTGCATTTTATAAATATAAAGATACAATTTTTCCGATTCAAGATGTGAAAAGACAGTCAATTCTATCGTTATCTATAGATGTTGATGATATTCCTGGAATTTTAGGTAAAATTTTATCGGTTGTTAATGAAGAAAAGTGTAGTGTGCTTACTATTCACCAAACGGTGCCGATTAATGCAAAAGCTACGATAATTATTTCTTTAGAGCTGAGTTCAGGTGATATAAATATTGAAAAATTAAATAAACGAATTAAAGATCTTGAGTTTGTTAATTCAATTAAAGTAATTGGTTTAAGCATGTAAAGATAGTTTAATAAATATTAAATGTAGGAGAACAGAGTAGGGAAGTCAGTTTCCTATAGCTGTTCTCCTTTTTATTTTAGAAAGGTGAATTATGCAAAAAAATGATGTATTCGAAGGGAAAGTTATAGATTATACCCACGATGGTCTTGGTGTAGTTAAAATTGATAATTTTCCAATTTTTATTGAAGATGTTATAGAAGGTGAAGTAATCGAGTTTAAGATAATTAAATTAAAGAAAAATCTTGGTTATGGAAAAGTTCTTAATATTATTGAAAATTCTAAAAATAGAGTAGATGGTATTCCAAAAACCTCAGGTGCCAATTTAGTTCATATGATCTACGCAGAACA
>ERZ1699241.369-NODE-369-length-10264-cov-4.206471_pt1 | contig 10264 bp, 7 predicted proteins | sample MGYA00581545_ERZ1699241 | MGnify/ENA primary metagenome ERZ1699241 (study PRJEB42319, sample SAMD00040323) | human oral metagenome | material: saliva | host: Homo sapiens | study: EMG produced TPA metagenomics assembly of PRJDB4115 data set (Metgenomic analysis of... | reverse complement strand
CAATAACAGAACACTGACCGAAGAAGAGTACCTAGAGCCTGCTCATAGCCATATCATACGAGAGAGAGCGAAAGACAATATCATCATTAAGCAGGAGCCGATAGCTGACGCATACAAGAAGCTTTTTGACGATGATTTAGCAAAGTATAACGAAGGCAAGAAGCCGTGTCGTCAAATCAGCAACTACTACAAACACGTGCAGAAGTCAAAGACACTCAACACGCAGAAAGAGATGATTATCGGAGTAGGTTCCAAAGAAGACTGGGATTTACTTTCTTATGAAGATAAGAAAGTAGCAGGGCAGGCGATAGCAAAGTATGTAGAAGAATTTATGGAGGCTAACAAGAATAATATCTACGTATACAACGCAACAGTACACCTTGACGAAGGTGGAGCACCTCATGCGCATATAAATTTCATTCCTCTCGCTCATGGCTATCGCAACGGATTGAGTACTCAACCTAGTTGGTCCAAAGCTTTGGATCAACTAGGTTACAAGGGCAAGAACAAGGCGCCTTTCATTGCTTTTCGTAAAGCCGAAGTAGAGCGAGTAGAGAAGATTATCAATGAAATTGGCATTACACGCAAGCTCGGCAAAACCAATGATATTGCTAACGTTCAAGCGTATAAGGAAGTAAAACGACTGGAGGAGCAGGCGAAAGCGAAAGAAGCCGAGATTGGAGCTTTAGAACAAGAATACTCCAAGAAAGACCAAGAACTTAAAAAACGGGCGACAGAGCAAGCTCAAGCGCTGACTGATTTTAATCAAAAATTAGAAAGTAAGGTAAAGAGCAAAGAAAGCGAGCTGGAACAACTAGAAGGCGAGCTTGCTGAAAAACAAGCGAGGTCGCAAAAAGCTGGAGCTACCGCACACCAAGCACGGCAGGAAGCGCTAGAAGCTAAACAAGCGAAAGAGCAGGCGCAGAATGAGGCGCAGAGCCTTAAAGCTGAGGTAGAGCGCTTAAAATCTGAGAAAAAAACGGTACAGGAAGAAGCCGAGAAGCTAAAAGCTCAAGTAGAAGCCAAGGAGCAAGTTTTAGCCAATAAGGATAAAGCTATGGCTGAGAAAGACAACTATATCAGTCGTCAGCAAGCTCAACTTGACCACAACGCAAGACTTTTAGAAGAGCAAACCAAAAACTACGACCAACAAACAAACTTTATAGAAAGAAGAATGAAGGCGCTACAGGGGATTGAAAAAGCAAGCAGGGTTACATATGACGAGAAGGGAGTTTTCAAAACTCTTGGAAAAGTGACTATGAATCAATCGCACTATGAAAATCTCAAGAAAAAAGCTGGCTTCTTCGATAGTTTAAAGGATTTTGCTACTGATATAGTATCTACAATACAAGAAACTAGCGTCTATAAAGCACTTGAGGCGAAAATGACTAATGAGGTCAATAAATGGAAAAAGGCGTATCAATCACTCAAGGCAAAAGTTACAGAGCTAGAGGATAAGGTAGATAGTCAAAACGACGAGCTTTTTGAACTTTACACCGAGAGAAACAATCTCAGAGAAGAGCTTAAAGAAGAGCAGGAGCTTAGAGAGAAGCTTGATAAATACTTGAAGCCACGAGAAAAAGAAGAGCTGGCTGCAAAAATCGAAAGACGAGAACAACGAGAGCAAGAAGCTATCAAGCGGAAAAGGCAAGGCTACTGGCGTTAGCCCACGGCTAGCGTAAGCTAGCCTTTTCTTTAATCAGCAAAAAAGAGACTAGCTTATTAAGTTAGTCTCTTTTTATCCGAGGGGCTACGCCTCTAATTTGTCATTTCATCATATCTGCAAAAGTCGCAGAGGTAGCTCTCGCTTTCATCTAGTTCCGCTCCGCAACGTGCACAAAATTCTTTTCCGCTTCTGTCGTAACTGTCATATTCTTTCATAAGTTCAGATAAATCAAGTTCAGGAATATTTAGCATAATCGCATTGCCTCCTAGTTCGCCATGCTTTCGTTGATGTGCCCGTCTTTGTCGATTGCTTCCATTTGCTCTTCTTGCGTATGCTCAAAAGTTAGGACAATCTGCATATTGTCAGTTAAACTGCTATAGAAGCTTACCAAAAGCTCGCCAAAAACCAAGAACTTGCTTACCTTCTCAAGTAGTCCAACGCTGATCAATTTTTTGATTACCTTTTGCACGTTCGAGTAGCTTGCACCTAGCTCCGTTGCTGCATGTTGGAGCGTACCGAGATATGCACGAGTGCCTTTGACTTCTAAAGAGTTCTCCCATAGATAATTAAGAATGACTGGAGCGGTATCTTCATAAATTCCATGATTTGTTAGGATTTGTTGCGCCATTAAGTTCATCAAGAGCTTTTTGTTCATTGATTTGTAAGTCAGCTCTAGGACTTCTTTCTCATGTAGGAGGTGCTTTTTGAGTGCCATTTCAGCTGATGTCTCAAGCTCGTCTGTCTGTCTTGCCTTGCGACCACTGCGCCCTTTTTTAGAGCTTTTTGGCTTCGCTTGCTCTAGTTCAGGTATATGTACTCCTATTTGTTTTTCTGTCTTATCAACTACTGGGCTTTCAGGGGCTTTGCTCGGGGTCTTGCCTGCCTCCGCAGGCGCTTTAGCTTGCTCCTGTGGTGCTTTCTGTTGCTTTGGTTGTTCTGGCGCCTTTTTTGGTTCAGCAAATTCCTCAAAAGGGTCCACTACTTCGACATTCTTTGTCTGCGGTGCGCCAAAAGCTTGTTTTGGGTGGTGTTTAGGTTGCTGATGATTTGGCTTGTTGTGTTGTTGCTTGTTCATTTTCCTGAACCTCCGTGTGTATTATTAAAAAGTTTTATTTGTTTTTGTAAATCTTATTTCCATTTTTTCTATAATACAAGTATACCATATTTAATAAGATTTGTAAAGGATTTTAATAAAGTAAATAAAACTTTTTTAATGATATAATTTTGTATCATTTATAATCTAAATAACAAGAGGTAAAAAGATAGATAATCCCTTGATATAACTGGCTTTGTATCTGTATAGCTAGGTGCACAACTTGGCACTTTTTCTCGTTCCTTTGTGTTATTTTTCGATAGATAGAAAATAATTTTTTGAGATATTATCTTGCTAATTTTTTAAAAAAATCGGTTTTCTTCTTTCCTTAATTTGTTTTATTAAAATCTTCTTCTTCATTCTTTAATAATACAATGGATTTCTGCACTTTGTGTTTTTGTATGATTGAAAAAGATGATATGCGGATTTTAATAAAATAGACTTATCTTTTTAAAATGTGCTTTTATATGGGGGCTGATAGGGGTTTGAGTTTGGGGAGGTTTGTAGCTGAGATGGCTCTGAGAGCTCCTGAGAGGCTCATAGCGCCATTTTAAGGGCGAGGTGGTACTTTTATATCATCTTGCAAAAAAGAGGGGCTGAAAAACGATTTTAGAGGGGGTTGAATGGCGAACGTCGATTTTAAGGTCTGAGAATAAAGAAAACAATAAGGAAAATGAGATTAAAAAGGTGGGGGCGGTACTTTGTATCAAAAAAGGGGTCTTTCTTTTTTTCGTGCATTGTAATAAAGGAAATTGGGGTAAAAAATCGATTTAGCTTTTTTTGGGGTGTAGAGATAGCTGATAGGGGTTTGAAGTTGGTGGGGAAAATAAGATCATTTGCTTAGTAGTGGGCAAAAGGTACCTTTCCTACTTGCTGATGTTGCGTTTGTAGACAAAAGAGGTCATAAGAGAGGGGGGAGAGGCGAAGCCTTGCTAGCCTGTCGGAAGAAAGTATGGCTTTTTAGATTATTTGAGTTGGGAAGTGTATATAAGTCATTAGATTTAAAATTAGGAAGTGAAAATAATTTTGGTTATTGAAAAATTAGATTATAAAAAATCTTAATTTTTTCTATTTGAGAAAAAAAGGAAAATTTTAATTTTCCCCTTTTTTCTTTTTATTTATTTAAGTGTCTTTAAAAACACTTTAAAAAACTTTAGGAAGCTGAAAAACCTTGGGGGAGAAGGGGTTTCGAACCTTATGGGTGTAGAAATGTGCAACAGAGGTGTAGAAATGTGCAACAGAGGTGTAGAAATGTGCAGTTATGGGTGTAGAAATGTGCAACAGAGGTGTATTAAAATATTTTTATTCTTTATAATACTGTTATCCCTAGAGCCTCAAGGGATAGAGCTATTTAGGGGTGTAGAAATGTGCAAAATTAAAGGTGTAGTAAATAAAATAATTCTTTATAACACCCTAACCCCTAGAGCCTCAAGGGATAGAGCTATTTAGGGGTGTAGAAATGTGCAAGCTGATAAATAACAAAAATAAATACTTTCTTTATAATACTGTTATCCCTAGAGCCTCAAGGGATAAAGCCGTTTAGAGGTGTAGAAATGTGCAAGCCTCAAAAAGTACCTTTTTTGGTTCTTATGGGTGTAAAAAATATCGCTTAAGCGATACGAAAATTTTTATTAAGAAAAGAGTTTTTTCTCTTGCTTAATGAAAAAATAAGTGCTATAATTGTCTTATAAAGAATAAAAATAAAAGGAGTTCTTAATGACTGATGAAATTGTAAAGTATCATAATGACTTAAATGCGGTTATTATGCGAGGTTGGACGTCTGAGGAAATGAATTTTTTCTTTGCGATTTTGTCGAAAGCTAAAGAAAAAGGCACTAAAAAGCTTACTTTCTATAGCAATGAGCTGAAAATGTTGTCTAGTTCATCTCGTAAGTATCGTTGGGAAGATACCGTAGTTTCCGCAACTAAAAAAATCGCCCAACTTACGTATTTTGAGCGAAAAGAAGCAAGTTTCCGAGTGATGACACTTTTTGATATTTTTGAAGTAAATCTGGAAAGTCAAGTAATCGATGTTCAAGTATCATCTAATTTTGATTATATTTTGAATAACTTACAAGCCGAATTTACAATTTACGAATTGGCGGAGTTTACACGGATTAAGTCAACATACGCCAAAACTATGTACCGCCTTTTGAAGCAATGGAGGACAGTTGGGAAGCGGGAATTTGGCGTGGAAGAGTTTAAAACCTTACTTGATACGCCTAAATCTTATAAAACCTCTGAAATCGATAGGGCAGTAGTTAAGCCGATTTTGAAAGAGTTGTCGCCTTTCTTTAAAGACTTGAAAGTAAAAAAAGTTAAGGCAAAAACTAAAGGAACACCCGTAAAATCTTATATTTTTAATTGGACAGCCGAGGAAAAACGGGCAAATCGTAAGGAAGCGGAAGTAATCAATGGCGATAGTTTGCCTGCACCTGTTGAAGTTCCTGTTTTTGATAGCTTGGAAGCCTTTTTTGGAGCTATCGAAGGTATCAGCGTAGACAATCAAAAAGCGATTACAGATATCTCTAGCAACTTTGAGCCTACGGAAGCGCTTGCTATGCTTAGCTTTGCTGAAAGTCTGCGCAAGCAGAAAGCAAAATCTGCTATTGCTTACACAATTAAAGTAATTAAAGAGTGGGCGGAAAATGGCGTTAAAACGCTTGAACAGGCGAAGAAATTTCACGAAGTGAACTATAGTCAGAAAGCTGAACCGCAAGCCAAAAAACCGAAGAAAAAAGGCGGTAAAAAGCAAGCGTCTGGAGAGTCAAACATTCCTCACTGGAGCGACATGAACCCAGAAAATGCCAACAAGCCAAAACAAAAGCCTACGCAAGAGGATTTAAAAAAACTCATTGAGCTCCAAAAACAAATGAAAGTTTATAACACACCAAAAGCCAAAAAAGAGCGTGAAGATTGGCAAAAACAGATTGATGAAGCAAAAGCGGAAGCTTCTGAAAAATAAACTTTAGAGGGGGTGAAACAGCAGTTACAGAATACATAGAAGAAATACGATGCATTTCTTCTATGTATTCTGTAACTGCTGTTTCACCCATCCTCCATAACTTTATCTAAATTTATATTTTCTAAAATTTAGATAATAAATCATAAAGAAAGTTTTACTTTAGTCTCTAAAATAGAAGGGGATAGGAGTTTTAACTGTGATCCTTTCCATTCCATTTAAAGGCATAGTGAGTAAGAATTATAAGGCAGATAACCCAGAAAATTGTGGCGATCATACTAGAACTAGTTATAGTGAATGAGTCCGGTCTTGTCAAAAATTCTGTATTTGCTCCAATAAAAGAATATTGAGTAATATGGAACAAGAAGGAGTTACTATTATCTATTGCAATCATTGGTAAAAAAGTAGCGATAAGTAAAACCAACATACTAAATAAACTAGCATGAACTTGCGTTTTTGCAAAGAGTCCTATAAGGAGATTGATAAGGATAAATATCAATGAAGTCATCATAACAACAAGACAATAGATAGTAAACTGTTGAATATGTATTCCGAAAAAAATTGGCATAGAAATAGCCGTAAGAGCTGAAAAGAAGAAAGGAAAGGCTAAAGTAGATAAAATATACTCTGTTCTAGTTACACCCGTTAAAATAAGAGTTCTTAACATTTTCTTCTCTTTTTCTTCGGAAACCATCAAAGAAGTGAAGGAACCTGCCGTTAAACTATAAACTAAATCTAAACCGATATTTAAAAAGAATATTTCTCCATGTATGAAAGGGATTGTCTGTAAGATGAGAAAATCTAAAAAAGGTGTCACAACACAGACAAAGAGTAAAACTTTATTTGTAATTAGATACTGCCAACGAAACCAGAACAGAGATTGTAATCTATTCATGTTTTTCTCCTTTCGCTAGATTGATGAAAATATTCTCTAAAGATTCTTCCAAGGTATGTATACTAATTACATCTGATGAATTAATGTAGTTAGCAACCATTTTTTTAGAAATAATTTTTGTATCTTGATTTTTAAAACGAATTAATACTTTATTACTAGGGCTATACTTATCAATAATATCTTGTGGTGCCCCATACTCTATGAGATGACCAGAGTACAATAAGCCGATTGTATCACAAATTTTTGTGGCTTCATCCATATTGTGGGTAGTTAAAAAAATAGTGCATCCTTCTTCTTTCAGTGTCTGTAAAATATGATGTACTTTATTAGTTAGGATTGGATCGAGTCCAGAGGTTGGTTCATCTAAAAATAAAATTTTGGGATGATGTAAAATAGAACGAATCAATAGCATACGTTGCCTCATTCCAGTAGATAATCTATCTGATCTAGTATTACGATCTTTAAAAAGATCTAATTCTTTTAACAAAAAATCTAGACGATCTGTTTTTATTTGATGGAATTTAGCAAAAAAGAGTAGATTTTGATAGACTGTCATTTTCTCATAGAAACCAACAGTATCACTCATAATTCCAATTTCCCCAAAATCTAAAGGATTTAATTTGTTGGTATCTTTTCCTAAAACTGTTGCTATTCCTTGATCGGGGATGAGTTGTCCTGTCAAAATATGGATTGTCGTAGTTTTACCTGCACCAGAAGGACCTAGGAAACCAAATATTTCCCCGCTTTTTACTTCAAATGATACGTCTTCTAATGCAACTTTTTCTCGAAATTTTTTAAAAATGTGGCTTACTTTAATCATATAAACTCCTTAAAAATAAAATTATCTAATTTCTTTACAAGAATAACACGTAATGTTATAATAATTATATCAATAATCGGAGGTGAGGACCATGGTTGCAGCTGTCATTGCGTACAATGTTGCGAAAGTAGCAATTGCTATTGGTGTTGCTTACTATGTAAATACTCACTAATTGAGTATTTATTCCAAGAGATACTAGGGGATAGCCTTTAGTATCTTTTATTTAATATTTTATCATAAATAAATTTTTAAAAAAAGTTTCAAATATAAAAGTTGTTTTCAAAGGTTTTAAATTTAATAATACAGAAATAGCATTGTTTTGTTTTTTATAAAAAACAAAGGAAATGCTTATTGAAAATTTTATTGACGGTTATCAGGCAGCCATGGAGGTTTCGGCACTTCACATGGTTCGTTTACTTGAAAATCTAGAAGATGGATATGTAACAATCGAAATTGAGGGCGAAGAAGAAGTTGAAAAAGTCCCAGCAACCATTGAAAACATTAAAAGTGCAATTCGAAATCATCAGGAGTTTTTTGAGTTACTTTCAAAAAATGTGCTAGAAACTTATAAAAAAGAAAACAAAGACTAACTAGAAAAAATAAAAACGGGATAAAACTAAATGAAAAAAGCATACTATGAAATTATAGGAGATATCGGAGGCTAACACCTCCGATTTTTTGTATAACGACCCCAAAATCCGTTTTTTCATGCAAAAATCACTGCATTTTGGTGCTGAGAGGGCAATTCTGAGGCGTTTTCAGGCTCTTTTGCGTACTATCTACCGTTTGAAATCGCTTGGGGCTCTAAGGCGGAGCTCACTTTGGGGAGAAAGATATAACTTTCCGAAAAATTAAGATTTTTCGGAAAGTTGTTACGAAATCTCACTTCCAGAACTTCCACCATCTCTTTGTCTTCTGCTCAATCAGCAACTGATTATCTTTCTGAGTTGCCAAAATGATAGTATGTAGCTGATCAATTTGTTTCTTGTAATCATCTATTTGATTTTTCAGGTCTGATATGCGCTCATCTTTCTCCTGTATTACAATCGTATTATCTTTGTAGTCGCCTGTGTTATCGTCTTGAAAAAGTATTTTTCTAGCGTAAGAGCTGATCGATTCTCCATTTTGTACTGCTATTTCCTTTAGTTCTTCTTTTTCCTTTGTACTCATCCTAATGTTGAGTACAGTCATTTTTTCGCTCATAATACACACCCATTATTTTATAATACAATAATAACACTATATAACACAAAAAAGCAATCTTTTATGTTCTATTTTACTACTTTATATCACATTTATTTTGACTTTATCATAATACTTTGTTATAATTAGGATCGTAGAGGAAGTTCTTCTATTTAAAAAGTGTTACCTCGAGTATACTTAGGCGTTTACGTAAAAAAAACACCCGAAATTTTTTTTTACTAGTCTTATTATAGGGTTTTTGGTGAAGACCTCGCCGGGGAAAACCATAAATAAGGAAGAGGAGAAAATTTCTCCTCTTTTTTTTTGAAAGGAACTAAATGTCTTTATGCCTCAAAAACTATTAGACGCAATAACTGAATATAAAACATTACGATTTAAAGGATATTTTTTTGCTTTAACTTACTCCAAAAAAGGGAAAATAATTTACGATAGAAACTTTTTAATCCGATTTGAAAAAGAAAATTTTAGACATCTTATTTTAGGAACTAATCACCTTCAAAATGACCACCTTATTGAAAAAAACTCAAAAAAACTATTTGACGAACTTTCAACTCTAACAAAAACTAATTATTTAACAAGTAAAAATTTTAAACTAATTATCACTGATCCTAATTATAACACTATTATAGATAGGTTAGAAAATATAAAAAATCTTGATTCATTACTTACAAATGAAGATATACAAGTCTTTGAAAAATCACAAAGCCCTAATGTTTTGCCTACAAGTATTGAATTTGATTTTCTTTTAAAATTAAATCAATATTCCAGTAACACAGACACTCCTTTTTTATTTATAAAAAGAACAAATGATGACAGTGTCGTTTGTAATGCTGTTAGTACCTTTAGATCAGACAGAAAATATGAACAAAACCACAAATCAAGAGAAGTAATAACTTTGGATATTACAAAACAATTATATAAAAAATAAGTCATTTAAACATGGCTTATTTTTTATATACTTTGAGCGTTTTTTTGGCTTGTGGCGTGCTGGAAGACTGCGAAGCATATTTTTTTGCGGTTCGAAAAAATATGTGGAGGCAGGCTTGGGCGCACTTCGGTGCGCAGGAGCAGAGCTTTTGGGCGATTTTTATTTTGAAAAAATAAAAATTTTGTTGCCCAAAAATGCGAGCGATGAAAAAATTTTTTTGCGGTTCGAAAAAATTTTTTGGGGGTGAATTTTGGTGAAACCAAAAGAGGGTACTCCCTCAAAGCTCCCTGCAAGGGCGTTTTGAATGTTTTGTATCCTCCGAAGGAGGTACAAAACTTCTAAAACGTAGCTATCGTGAACGATGGCTACTTTTGGGGCGAAATAGCGTAGCCTCGCCCCTCTCCGACTTCGGTCGGAGTCGCTTTTTTAAAAGCGAAACTTTCTTGCGTTAGCCTCTTTTTTATATGTTGTTAAAATAGGAAAAGTGAGTTTTTCATCTCTATATTTTTGTGTTTTTGAATGATATGAATTTGCCTTTTTAATAATACATTTTTTCAAAAAGTGATACTTTATATCAATTTACAAATTTTTGCAAAGTGCTATACTGAAGCTATCAAGGAGGTGGATAGAATGCCAGAGATGACTATCTCTTTAAAAATGGAGGCAGGGCAGACGAGTATAAGACACAATAACAGAAC
>ERZ1699241.367-NODE-367-length-10348-cov-3.258879_pt1 | contig 10348 bp, 10 predicted proteins | sample MGYA00581545_ERZ1699241 | MGnify/ENA primary metagenome ERZ1699241 (study PRJEB42319, sample SAMD00040323) | human oral metagenome | material: saliva | host: Homo sapiens | study: EMG produced TPA metagenomics assembly of PRJDB4115 data set (Metgenomic analysis of... | reverse complement strand
TAGATGTCGTCTCGTGGCTATAAGGTCAGCCCAGAGTGGTGGGTGCCGACCTACCGAGGCAAGACCTGCCCAGCTTATTCAGAACTGGAAGAGGAAGCTGTGAGCACCTCTATCTATCCCGAGCATCAGGACACTTACCTCCAAGAATGCCTGGATAACCTAGCAGAAAAAGGGATTCAACTAGATTAAGAATAAACGAACCAGACCAGGTTCGTTTTTTTGCCAGAAAAACCAACAAAATGCTTTGAAAGCGTTAATTTCTTTCCCAAACATGCTATAATAATAGGAGATTATGTACAGGAAAAGGATAGACGGATGAAGGAATTAATCGACTTAATTAATCAATTTAGAGATGAACGTGACTGGAGAAAGTTTCATAATGAAAAAGATCTAGCCATTTCAATTTCATTAGAAGCAAGCGAATTGTTGGAACTATTTCAGTGGAAACAATCAGAGGAAGTAGTTGAAAAGTCATTACAAGAAATCAAAGAAGAACTTGCGGATGTTTTTATGTATTCTTTCATGTTAGCAGATAATTTGAATCTGGATGTAGAAGAAATTATAAAAGAGAAAATGGACATAAATTCAAAAAAATATCCTGTAGAATTAAGCAAAGGAAATAATAAAAAATATACGGACTTGGAGAAAAAATGAGCAACATTCAATCACCCGTAGTTATAGAAATTGATTATTCAAATCGAACATTTGACCAATTAAAAGAAACGATTGCCCCAAAACATTCTAAGCTTATTTTTGATTATCCAACTGTATACATCGTAAACGATGAGAATAAAAACAAGTATAGTGTTTATGTCAGAGAAACAACAGATATCATTCGTAGAACAAATCAGAACCTATCAGATGATATAAAGAAAGACCGAGAAGATTGGCGACAATTTGAACAATCTAAAACCTCTAAAATGTTTGTTATTGGACACAACCATTTCAATAAATCTTTGACCTTGGATATTGAGAATAGGTTAATGCTTTACTTATCAAGTGTTGACCAAGTTGAAAGGGTTCAGAATAGAAGAGGAAATCCTCAAAACCAATATTATACTTCCGAAGAGTTAGACGAGATTTTCTCAAAGATATGGAGAACCCTAAATCGGAAAAACCATTATTTATTCCCAGCAGAAAGTTTTATTCGAAATTCAGCGATATTTAAATCCTCTCCATTTCACAAGTTAACAGATGAACAAGTGAAGGCCAAAAATGAAATATTGCTCAAAATTACATCTGTCATTAGTAAAAATGAAACAGGAGTTCTAATTTTAGTAAAGGGTGATGCTGGTGCAGGGAAAACGGTTTTGATGAGTTCCCTCATCGATGATTTGTTGAATTCTGAAGATACTCAAATGATTCGTGAGAACAATGATATCAATTTGGTTGTGAATCATGATGATCAACTCAGTGTTTACCAAGAAATTGAGAAAAAATTGGAATGGAAGAGTGGATCAAATATTAATGTTGTGATGAAACCAACTCAATTTTTAAATGCTCTGAAAAAAGAAAAAACTGATGCTGGAATTGTAGTGGTTGATGAAGGTCATTTATTATTGACTGCAAAAAATCAAGCTTATCTAGGTGGGAATCATCTAAATGATTTACTTTCTAAATCAAAAGTAGTAGTACTTGTTTATGATGAAAATCAGATCATGAACAAATCCCAAATATGGACAGATGATGCTTTCTTGAAATTGGAACATGAAGCCAATTTAAAAGGAAATCTCATTACGCTACATAACCAAATGCGTATCCATGCAACTAAAGAAACAGTTGAGTGGATAAGGAACCTGATTGATGTTGGAGTTGTAAATGAGGTTCCAATTGATAATGATTATGATATTAGAGTTTTTGATTCTCCTGAAGAACTTCAAAGTGCAATCAAGGAAAAAAATGATAATCAGAGTTTAGGGATTTCACGCTTAACAGCAACCTATGATTGGGAATATAGTAGTCAATCAAAACCGAAGGATTCTGACTATTGGTGTGTCCGTATCGGAGACTGGTCTTGTCCGTGGAACAGACAACTTGCAAAAGAAAAAGAATCTAAACATTTATCCTGGATAGAGCAGTCTCAAACGATTCATGAAATTGGCTCAACATTTACCGTTCAGGGATTTGATCTAAATTATGTGGGAGTTATCATTGGCCCATCTGTCAAATATAGAGACGGGAAAATTATTTTTGATATAAGTGAAAGCAAAAATAAAAGTGCTGTTCAAAACAGAAAACTTGAATCAGGTGAAATGATTAATTACGGAGAAACATTATTGCGAAATGAGTTAAATGTTTTGTTAACCCGTGGAGTTAACGGGCTATACGTCTATGCGGTTGATGAAGAACTTCAACAAGCTTTAAAAAATGCGACAAAATAAGATGCTTCCTATTTCCCAAATTTTTTTCGAATGATAGAAGTAGAGGGACCTTCCCTCTATTTTTTATCGAAAAGGAGCAGGGATGCAGAAAAGACACGCGCATGTATCGCCGACCTTGGATATCATGGCCAAGAAGATTTTTAGTTTACCGGAGGTGACGGCAGCATTTATTCGGGACATTTTGGAGCTGGATGTAGCGGACGCTCAGATTGTGGAAGGAAGCCAGCCCCACAGCATGGCCTATGAGGAGGATGATTTGTTCTCCACTGCGGTGGATGTGAGAGCCAAGCTCCACGACGGGACCGAGGTGATCATCGAGATCCAGATTCGCAAGCAGCAGTATTTCTTGAATCGGTTCCACTACTATTTGGCCAATCAGCTGGTGGAGAATGTGCAAAAACTGCGCCAGCAAGGCCAAACGCATAAGATGTACGAGCAGATGGAGCCAGTCTATGGGATTGCAATTTTGGAGAAGTCGCTCTTACTGGACGAAGAGGCCGCCATCAATAAATACTGGCTGACCAATAGCCGGTCCGGCAAGCAACTTAAGGCCTATTATAAGAATGGCAAGCACCAAAATCTTCTGCAGGTTGCCTTTTTAGAGCTAGACAAGTATAATAAAGATGAGAACCTGACAGATGCAGGCAGACAATGGTTGGAGTTTTTTTGGGAATCTTCCCTTTACAAAAGCTCCCAGTCAGGCTGTGGCTCATGCAGATTCATTACTAGATTCATCTAGCTGGACCAAGGAGGAGAGGACCATGATAGACGAGCGGATTCGTATTCAAGAAAATTATGATATGACCCTGGAGACAGCGATTGATGAAGCGCGCGAAGAAGGTTTGGAACGAGGTCTGGAACAAGGCCTGGAACAAGGCCGTAAACAGTTGGTATGCGAGATGATCTCGCGAGGAATGACGCCTGATCTGATATCGGAGATGACGGGTTTGTCGCTTGAAGAGATTGAAACTCTTCTTTCCTGAGCCGTTAAAAGAGGCACTGCCTCTTTTCTTTTTGAAAAAAACTTGAAAATTTTCCCATTTTTTCAATCCGCCTTTCTAGAATTGTGGTAGAATAGAGTCAACAAAGAGCTATCCTCACCAACAGTGTGATCGATACTAGAAAAGAGGATTCTGATGACAAGAAAAATTGGTATTATTGGTTTGGGGCATGTGGGTGCGACCTTGGCCCACAGCATGATTTTGAAACACACCTGTGATCACTTGGTCTTGATTGATATCAATGAGAAAAAGGTCAAGGCAGATGCTTTGGATTTCTGTGATACGGTTGCCAATACGGGGTATCCGGTTCATATCACGGTCAATGACTACGCGGCTTTAAAAGATGCGGATGTCGTGGTGTCGACTCTTGGAAATATCGAGTTGCAGGCTAATAACACTGATGACCGTTTTGCGGAGCTTCCCTTTACCAGTAAGCAAGTAGTGCAAGTAGCGCGTGATTTGAAGGCTTCTGGCTTTAGCGGGGTCTTATTGGTAGTGACCAATCCGGTCGATGCCGTCACTCAACTCTATCAACAATATACCGGCCTTCCAAAAGAGCAGGTGATTGGGACAGGGACCTTGCTGGATACAGCTCGGATGAAGCGTGCAGTCGCTGATCGTTTGCAGGTTTCTCCTGCTAGTGTATCAGGCTATAACCTTGGTGAGCATGGAAATTCCCAATTTGTTGCTTGGAGCCAGGTCCGTGTCAAAGGACACGCCATTACCGATCTCTTCTCTCAAGAAGAGCTGGACGCCATTAACTACGAGTCCTTGCGTGGTGGTCACACGGTTTTCTTTGGTAAATTCTATACCAACTTTGGGATTGCAGCAGCAGCCCAACGCTTAGTAGAAGCTGTGATCAATGATAGCCACGAGGAAATGCCGGTATCTAACTATCGTCCAGAATATGGAACCTATCTTGGCTATCCAGCGATTGTAGGTCGAAAAGGAATTATTGAACGATTGGACTTGCATTTGACAGAAGAAGAAAAAGAAAAATTACTCCATTCAGCCGAAACCATCAAGGAAAACACAAAAAAAGGACTGGAGCATGCATAAAAGAGAGGAGGCTGGGACAAAAGTCCTAGCCTCTCAATTGTCTTAGCCCTTGCTTAGTGAATGTAATAAAGCTTAGTAAATTCCAAGTTGTAATTCTTGACATTACATCTAAGGTATGTATAATATTACTTGTAATAAATAATCTTACAACAGAAAGAGGAAGCAACTATGAAAAACATTTTATTTATTGTCGGATCCCTTCGTCAAGGATCTTTTAACCACCAAATGGCTAAGAAAGCAGAAAGCCTTCTTGAAGGAAAAGCAACAGTGACTTACTTGGACTACAAAGACATCCCAATGATGAACCAAGATTTGGAAACGCCAACCTTACCAGCAGTGCAAGCAGCGCGTGATGCAGTCCTTGCTGCGGATGCCATCTGGATCTTCTCGCCAGTCTATAACTTTGCTATTCCAGGTGTAGTGAAAAACCTGATCGACTGGCTTAGCCGTGCCCTTGACCTGTCAGAAACTCGTGGTCCATCTGCCCTTCAAGACAAGATCGTAACGGTTTCTTCAGTTGCCAATGCTGGACACGAACCAATGTTTGCGGCATACCAAGCGCTTTTGCCATTCGTTCGAACTCAAGTAGTTGGAGAGTTCACTGGAACAACCGTAAACCCAGAAGCCTGGGGAACAGGTGAATTAATCTTGACGGACGAAGCAGTGGAAGGACTGAAAAAACAAGCACAAGATCTATTAGAAGCATAAGAAAAAGCTGAGACAAAATTCTCAGCTTTTTTAGATACTAAAGAGTTGTCCGAAGAAGTAAGTCACACCCATGGTGAGAAGTCCAATGATGAGATTGCGAAGCATGGCTGGCTTGGTTGGTGCTTTTCCCAGTTTCGCACTGGTATAGCCAGTGAAGATCAAGGATAGTCCAACAACGAAGACCGTCACCGGAATGCGATAGGCAGCTGGAAAGAGAATGATCGAGAGCATTGGAGGAAGGGAACCAACTGAAAAAGCAAGGAAGCTAGATGCAGCAGCATGCCAAGGATTGGTAAACTCCTCATATTCGATACCATATTTCTCTTCGACCAGGGCTTTGAGTGGATGTTTCAGAAAGGCCCGTTCTGTCAAAATCTTTGCGGAAGTTTCGCATTCTCCATTTTGAAGATAAGCGTGGTAGAGAGATTCTCTCGCTAACTTTGGATCGCGATCCAACAAGGCTTGTTCGCGGTTCACAGCGGCTTCTTCCGTGTCTTTTTGTGTGGAAACAGAGACATACTCACCGCCCGCCATCGAGAAAGCACCTGCCAGAATCGCCGATAAGCCAGAAAGGAAAATGATCCAGATGTTTGACGTGGCACTGGCTACCCCGATCACCACCCCAGCAATAGAAATGATTCCATCATTGGCCCCGAGAACAGCAGCTCTCAAGATATTCAATCGGTCGTTAAATGATTCATCTACTCCATGTTTTATTTCAGTCATACAATATCTCCTTTGTCTTATTTAGAATGATTATAAATAAAATACAAAAAGAAAGCAAGGATTTTAACTCAAATGATAAAAGTTCGACAATTTAATGAAATTTAAGTTATAATCTTTGACATTGCAAGCAAAAAAGAAAGAATAGGGCATACGCCTATTCTAGCAAGGTTTATTTAGCGGAAGTGGTCTTACCTTTGAAGATCCTGATGGCATTGTCACACGGGTCAGAAAAGGATAATAAAAAGGGAGTGGGAAAGAACTCCGTAAAATAAAAAAATTGAAAAGGTTCCCCGAACCTTTTCAATTTTCCCACCCCCGCAAAGTTGATTAGGTCTTCTTTGGAGCTTAATCAAGCGAACAAATACTTAGGAAACTTGCTTCGCAAGTCCTATCTACCACCTCAAAGCAGTGCTTTGAGCAATCAACCACTGCGTCATACAGTTATTTCTATCAAAGATCGAAGGTTGGACAGTTTTTTGCCCAACCCTTTTTTAATGAGATAAATTAGTTCGTTTCATTTTCTTTTCCCACAACCCAAAATAAGAGAAGGAGTTGGAAAATACCCAAGGCAAATAGGACCATAAAACCGTTGCGACTTCCTTTAGCAGTGGCTTGGGTGAAGTCCATCTTTTGATTAGCTTGGCTCATGGCAACGATCAAGGAAGCCAGGGTTGTTCCGACAGCGCCTGCAAATTGTTGCAGAGTGTTAAAGATCGCGTTCGCATCGGGTTGCTCTTCCAGAGAGAGTTGTTTCTGTCCGTTTGTCATGATATTGCCAAAGGCAAGTCCCATACCGGTCATGAAGATCATGTAAAAGATAAGAATCAAGCCATTTGTCAGCTTCAGGGCAAAAAGGGTGAAGTGGAAATGGGCCAGAAGGATTAAAACAGCTCCAAGGAGAATCGGTTTACGGGCGCCCAACTTATCTAGAATGAGACCAGAGAAGGGAGCAAAACCTGCTCCAATGATGGCTCCTGGAAGTAGCATCAAGGCTGCAAGTGTGGTACTCGAGTGGTTGACCAATTGGACATAATTGGGCAAGAGGAAACTCATGGCCAGAGAACCTAATTGGAAAGTGAAAAAGGCAAGAACATGGCCAGTGAGGAGATGGTTCTTTAAGATGGCAAGGTTGATAATGGGAGTCTCCAACTGATTGGACCGCCAGACCAAGAGAACGAGTCCCAAGAACCCGATCACCAGCCAACCAAGGACAGAAAAACTAAAGAAAGCATGATCAGAAAGACCGTGAATCCCTAAAATCAAGCCTAAAAATGAAGCAATAATGGCGAGAAGGCTCATGATATCAAGGGTTTCTCGTTTGACTGTACTGATTTGTTCAATGGAGCGAAGTCCTGCAACTAGCGAAGCTAGAAGGATCGGGAATTGAACCAAAAAGATGGACCGCCAACCGAAGTTAGCCGTCAAGAGACCACCGACAGTAGGCCCAATGGCGGGAGCGATGGCTGTAATCAGGGTCCCCACTCCCATCATGAGACCGATCTTGCGTTTTGGGACCTGCTCTAAAATGATATTAAACATCAGAGGAAGGGCAAAACCAACCCCCATTCCTTGGACCAATCGCCCCAGGACCACAAAGCCAAAATTTGGAGCTAAGAAGTCGATAAGAACACCTAAAACAGATAGGAGATTTCCAACTAAAAAGATGGACTTCATTTTAAAAGAACGCTTGAGATAAGCAGATAAGGGGACTACACAGGCAACCACTAGAAGATAGATGGTCGTAACCCACTGGACGGTTGCGGTGTTGATTTCAAATTCCTTCATCAATATCGGGAAGGTGATATTCATGGCAGTTTCTCCAGCCACCCCGCAAAAGGACAGGATCCCTGTCGCAAAGATCGCGAACAAGACCTTGGCTGAAATTTTTTCTTGTGACATAGACGTCTGATTCCTCCTAAATCTTTCTATAATGTTGTAAAAATGGTCTGAAAATCCATCCTAGCTCTCTCATTTTTCGTCAAATCCAATCGCTATGGGCATAGCAGGACCGACGGTAACCTGATTCATCGTTTTGTTAGCTAACAAATAGTATAGAGGAAATGAAGACCCCTGTCAAAGAGTTTTTCAAAAATTATGAAAATTTTAAAAGTATTCTCAAAAGATGATGCTTCTCCAAATGAAAGGGATTGCTCACCACTATGATATAATAAGATGAAAGCAAGCAATGTGAACACACCAATAGGGGGCGCCATGACCAAGTATTTAGTCCAGAAGTTTTTCTGGTTACGAGAAAAAAGTTTTATTCAGATTTCCCAGAAAACCCTGGTTTCCTTATTTCCTTTTTTCTTATTTTCAGGAATCATTCGAGTGATTGCCTTATCGGTCTTTTCTGATCGAGGCTATATCCATCAGCTCTTTTCGATGGACAGTTGGTTGCCATGGAATCAAGCTATCAGCCAGGTTCTTATTAATTTTTCCAACTTTCTAGGAGGTCTAGCAGGGCCTTTAGCAACCTACTTCGCTGGGAAATATACAGCTGGGCACTATGGTAGAAGTACGGGGACAGCCGGCGTGACTGCTCTTTTGGTCAGCTTGATTGTAGGGTCTCAGGAATTGTTGGTGGGACCACTCAATGATGGGCAACTGACAAGAATTAACTTACCTGCGACGACCAATATCCTCTTAGCCATTGTTTTAGGCTATCTAATCGGGCAAATCTTTCGTCTATCCAAGGCTAGTGACGACCAGATTGTGGACAAGGATTTCATCTATCAGCCCAAGACTGTGCGTCCCATTTTCTTGTCCTTAGTTCTAGGGGTCAGCCTCAATCTTCTTTTGGTTCTTGGAAATCAATTTAATATTTTTCAGACTATCCGACAGTTCTTGGCTTCTCTAACGGTAAGCAGTCATCATCTCCTGTCCACTTTTGTTATGGGACTCTTCAGTGGCTTATCAGCTTGGGTCGTCAACAGTCAGGCTTTTGCCCTAAACTCAATTGTGGATGACAGTTTTGCTTTAGAAAATCTGAATTACGCTGTGACCCATCATACAACGACGGGGATTCCTCATCTCTATACTTTGACCAATTTGTATCGGAGTTTTGGCATGGTAGCTGGAATTGGCGCTGTCCTAGCACTTTTGGTAGCGATCTTACTGGTCTCCCACAGTCGAAAGGACAAGAAAGTCAGTCTCCTCAGTATTTTTCCAGGCCTCTTTAATAACGGTGCCCCCTTCATGGTAGGGATTCCGGTCCTGCTCAATCTTCTATATGTGATTCCCTTCTTATTGATCCCCTTGGTCAATATGGCCATCGCTGCTGTGGCTTTGTGCTTTAAGCTGATGCCAGCAGCCGTCTATCCAGTGCCAGATGGGACTCCGAGCCTTCTCTATGCTTTCATTGGAACGGGAGGAAGTCTGAGAGCCTTAGCTGTCAGTATACTTTGTTTTGCGATAGACGTGCTCCTTTATCTACCATTTGTCCGCATGGGAAATCGTATCCGAAAAGATTTAAAAGTGAAAGGAGAAAGCGATGAAACAATCTAAAAAAACAGCAATCGTCCTTACTTTGGTCAGTCTTTTCTTAATCGCTTTAGCCATTCCTTCTTATAGCTGGACTCGGACCAATGTTTCAAAAATTGAGAAATTTTATAATTCAAAATTGTCTCCCATCATCATGATCCCGGGAAGCTCTGCGACAGAGAACCGCTTTGATGGCTTGGTGACCAAGCTCAACCAAGACCGCCAAGGCACCAAACACAGTCTACTTAAGGTTAAGGTTTGGAATGATGGGCATATCACCTATAGTGGTAGTATTGATGCCAAGGACAATGAACCAGTAATTGTGGTTGGTTTTGAAAACAACAAAGATGGCTATAGCAACATTAAAAAGCAAGCCAAACTATTTAATCAAGCCTTCGAAGCCCTTCAAGCCAAATATAATTTTAATAATTTTAAGGGCTTGGGTCATTCTAACGGGGGCTTGATTTATACAGCCTTTATCGAAAATTATCTAGAAGATTATGATGTGGATCTAAAGACCCTCATGACCATCGGAACTCCCTATAATTTCACGGAAACCAATATTCAAAATAAATCTGAGATGTTGGCCGATTTTATCAAGGGAAAAAAAGCCATCCCCAATACGCTTCATATGTATTCAGTAGCAGGAACCATCACCTATGATTCCGATGAGTTAGTCCCAGATGCCAGTGTTTCTGCTGGGAAATATATCTACCAAAACCAAGCTGCTAGTTATACGGAGATCACAGTGACGGGGGAAGATGCCCAGCACTCGGACCTTCCAACCAATGATGAGGTGGTTGCCTTGGTGAAAGAGCATATTGAAAGTCAACCGGATCGTAGAACCAAACCAAATAAAGAAAACTAATTGTGGCTGAGCAAAAACTCTCCAGACTTCTATGTTTAATAAGCATAACTGTATGACGCAGTGGTTGATTGCTCAAAGCACTGCTTTGAGGTGGTAGATAGGACTTGCGAAGCAAGTTTCCTAAG
>ERZ1699241.359-NODE-359-length-10460-cov-3.307074_pt1 | contig 10460 bp, 7 predicted proteins | sample MGYA00581545_ERZ1699241 | MGnify/ENA primary metagenome ERZ1699241 (study PRJEB42319, sample SAMD00040323) | human oral metagenome | material: saliva | host: Homo sapiens | study: EMG produced TPA metagenomics assembly of PRJDB4115 data set (Metgenomic analysis of... | reverse complement strand
AAATAATGCTGCTCCTCCACCTTTTATCGCATTAAAATCCTTATCGATTTCATCTACTCCATCAACAGCAAGATCAATATGATCAATCTCTTCTAGTTCTTTAATTATAAGCCCCAGGCTTTTAGCTAGTTCAACCGTTTGAATCGATGTTGATACCATTTCAACATTCAATCCTTCTTTTACTCTATCGGCTAGTGCATGAACAAAATAGAATACGGTCGAACCTGTCCCTAAACCAACGATCATACCATCTTTTACATATTCTACAGCTTTTTTACCAACAACTTCTTTTAGATTCATTTCGGTTCCCCTCTTTATCTATATGTTACTTTAAAATTATTTATATTCTACTAATAGATATTTCTTCTTACCGCGTCTAAGTACTGTAAATCCATCTTCTAGTCTATCTTTAGCTTCTACAACATATTCTAAATCTGTAACTTTATCACCGTTCACATAAACAGCACCATTGTTTACATCTTCACGTGCTTGACGTTTTGATTGTACCAGTTTGCTCTCAACTAGGAAATCTACGATATTGTATTCTTTTTTCTCTAATTCAGATTTTGGCATACCTTTAACAGCTGCTTTTAATTCATCGTGAGTTAGTTCTTTAATGTTTCCTGAGAATAATGCTTTTGTAATGTTTAATGCACTTTCTAATGCTTTTTCACCATGAACAATTTTCACCATTTCTTCTGCTAATGCTTTTTGAGCAAGGCGTAAGTGTGGTTCTTTTTCTGAGCTTTCTCTTAACGCTTCAATTTTATCTTTTTCTAAGAATGTAAATTTCTTAAGAGCTGGTACTACTTCTGTATCCGCAGTGTTGAACCAGAATTGGTAGAATTCATACGGTGTCGTTTGTTCTGGATCTAACCATACTGCTCCACCTGTAGATTTACCAAATTTAGTTCCATCAGATTTAAGCATTAATGGAATAGTAAATCCATATGCCTCAACATCTCCACGAAGTTTTCTCATGATTTCTAGACCAGTAGTAATGTTACCCCATTGGTCTGAACCACCAATTTGTAATTTAACATTATGGTGTTCATTTAAGTATGCATAGTCAATACCTTGTAAAATAGTATAACTGAATTCTGTAAATGATAATCCGTTATCTAGACGGCTTGAAATTGAATCCTTCGCTAGTAAGTAGTTGATGTTTACTAATTTCCCATAATCACGTAAAAATTCGATCATAGAAAGTTTTCCTAACCAGTCACGGTTATTTACAAATTCGATATTGTCATCTCCACGGAAAATATTACGAAGTTGCGCTTCAAGACGATGAGCATTATCTTCAATTACCTCAAGGCTTTGTAATTGACGCTCTTCACTTCTTCCTGATGGGTCTCCGATAATACCAGTTCCTCCACCTACTAAAATAACAGGTTTATGCCCATGCTGTTGAAATCTTTTTAATGTTAAAAATGGTAGTAAATGACCAATGTGTAATGAGTTACCCGTTGGATCTGTACCACAGTAAATCGATACACTTTCTTTTTCTAATAATTCTTTTATTCCTTCTTCATCTGTTTGTTGATAAACTAAATCTCTATATTTTAAATCTTCTAATAATTTACTCATTGAAATACCTCCATAAGAATTTTAATACACTTATCTCAATTATATCATATTTTTTACTTTTTCTTTTATCTTTTTCTTATATTTTAAAAACAAACTAATAAATTCTTAAGGGAATTCCTGTAGAAAAAAACTAGATTCTATCATTAAAAACAACTAAATCTTCTGAACTTAACTTATAACTTAAGAATATGGGAGTGACTCTAAAATCGTGATTTCCTAAGAAACAAAATTTTGACAAGTCACTTCCCGCAGTGGTTTATTAGATATCTAAAAAACTTTCATAAAGCGAATTTAAATATCAATAAACCACTGCAATCGTAAGTTCTCATATGAGTTTTTTCTAAAATTTAGAACTTTTTAGGAAATCGTCTTACCCGAAAATTAACTATATATCCTCCACTCTCCTAGCATATAATTTAGTTTTTCCTGTAAAGTTATGGTATAATAGAGCTTATAGTATGCAATCTAAGGAGATTTCAATGAAAAACAAGAAGATACTAACTTCTATAACGCAATCCCTCCTTCTTTCAACTGGACTTCTACTTAGTCTAAGTGCGGGGCTTGCTATTGGTTATGTGGGTGGCTTAGTTAAAGATCAACCTGTCTTAACTCAAAAAGAAATGAAAGATCAAATTAATAATATTAGTCAAAACAGTGAGGTCTACTTCGGAAGTGGAGAAAAATTAGGTACTATTAATTCCGAACTAATTAGGAAAACTGTCTCTTATGAAGAATTAGGAGATAATGTTAAAAATGCGATAATCGCTAGTGAAGATTCAAACTTTTATTCAAACAGTGGTGTTGATATCTTCGCCGTTATACGCGCCTCTCTTAGTGAAGTAACAGGAGAGAAAACAACAGGTGGTAGTACTATAACTCAGCAATTAGTAAAAAACCAGCTTCTTGATAATTCAAGATCTTATGAAAGAAAGGCAAAAGAAATATTACTAGCACTTCGTGTAGATAGTCATTTTTCTAAAAATGAAATCCTTGAAAATTATCTAAATGTTGCCCCATTCGGGAAAAATAGTTTAGGGCAAAACATCAGTGGAATCGAAACTGCAGCACAGGGAGTTTTTGGTGTTCACTCTAAAGATTTAAATATAGCTCAAGCAGCTTATCTTATAGGATTTGTCCAATCACCATACAGATACACACCATTTGATTCAGCTGGAAATATCCGTCCTGATGAAGAACTTCAAACAGGGTTTGAAAGACAGCAATATGTATTAGAACGCATGCTTTCAAATGAGTTTATTACTAAAGAACAATTTGAAGAAGCAAAGAAATTCGATATTAAAGGTGCCTATACTAAACAAAAATATTCAGAATATACTGATTATTCTTATATTCGTGATGAGGTAACAAGTTCAGTTGCAGAGATATTAGCTGAGCAAACTGCTAAAAAAAATAATAGAGAAGAAGAATTTAAAAATAATTCTGACTACAGAAATGAACTAATTGAAAAAAGTAGAATTAAATTCATAACTGGTGGTTATAAAGTAAAAACTACACTTGATAAAAAACTTTACGATACTCTTCAAGAAACGAAAAAACAATTCGCTTCTTACCCAACATATAGTCAAGGTGGGCGCGTTTATCCATTAGAAATTGGAGCATCGGTTATCGAAAATAGTACTGGTAAAGTATTAGCGTTTATTGGCGGTATGGATTACAAAAAACAACAACTTAACCACGCAACAAGAACTCGTCGTTCACCAGGTTCTACAATCAAACCACTACTAGTTTATGGACCAGCTATCGATAAAGGTTACATTACTCCTAACTCGACAGTTTTAGATAAGAGATTTAACCACTATGGTTGGAAACCTGAGAACTATGACATGTCTGAGCGTGGATACCTACCTGCTAGAGAAGCTTTAGCTAGATCTCTTAACTTACCTACTGTAAGGCTATACTCTGCATTTTATAAAGAGGATCCTGTCACAAATTATCTAGAGAAAATGGGTGCTGAAGGTCTTACAGAAAGTGATAAAACTAACTTAGCTACTGCTATCGGTGGTATGACTTATGGTCTATCTGTTACTGAGAATACTAGTGCCTTCTCTACTTTCGCAAATAAAGGTGAGCACAAGAAAGCACATATTATCGAAGAAATAGAAAATAATGATGGAGAACTAGTTTATAAAGCTGATTTCTCTCCAGTCAAAGTATTCGAAGAATCTACAAGTTATCTAATCGTCAATATGCTTGGGGATGTAATCAATAAGAGTTACGGTACATCTCATGATATGCCAAGTAAACTTAAATTCAATTCTAAAAACTTATTTGTAAAAACAGGGACTTCTGAGTACTATAAAGACCGATGGGTTGTTGGTGGTTCCACAAAAATAACTGTTGGTCTATGGAATGGATACGATAGTCCGGCAAAAGTTCCAAGTTATGACTATGCTCAAAGAAGCTGGATTGCAGTTATGAATGCTATTTATGCACTTGATAAAAACTTAATCGCACCAGATACTGCCTTTAGTCGACCTAAATCAGTCGTTGATGCAAGTATCAACGGTTATAACAATGCAAAAGGTGGTACAAAAGATATAGTACCAAATGGCTTTAAAGAACTATCTAAAGAAAAAACATTGGCAAAATTTGGTTATAATATAGATAAAGGTATTTCATTTAGCGATCCTTCAAAAGTCGTTGTAACAAAACCTGTTCAAAAAGAAGAGAAGAAAGAAGATAAAGACAAAAAAGATAAAAAAGATAAAAAAGAAGAGAGAGAAGAACGTACAGTAACAATTACTGAAACTTCTCCTCCACCAACTGTTATAACAGAAGAAGATGACGAGTAATATAAAAAGAGGATTGGGTATTTTGCTCAATCCTCTTTTTTATTTATTTTTATTATTTAAACGCGTCTTACTCTCCTAATGCATCGTATAAAGCTGGAAGATCATGTGCCTTAGCAATCTCTCCCCAATTTCCTACATCATCTAAACCATTTGCATGAGTTACAGTATAAATAACTTTAGTTAACGTGTAAAACTCCTGTAATGGTTTTAATAAATTCTTAAGATTTGATTTATTTACATCGCACATAAGCTTCTCATAAAGAGTTGTAGCGGCTTTACTATCAGTACAATTTATTACATCATCAGGTATAATACCCGCATGGGCTAAGTACAATAAGTAATTATAAACAGCCTTAAATGTTCTATATGAATCTGTAATTCCTACTTCACTAGATGCTTTTATTCCTTTCTTATAAGAGAAATTACTAATTTGTTGTTGAATCGGTTTTTTAATTTTTTCAATCAGTAATCCTATAAATTCATCTGTTACCTGTTTTTGATTCTCTACAACATTATCGGGAGTAATATTTTTCTCCAATAATCTATTATAAAAATCACAGAAAATTTTATCTAATTCATACGTATCTTCTTCTGTCAAAAATTCTTCAGGTGCAACAAAGTTTTTTATTATCGCTGGAAATTCTATAGTCTTCCCTACATGAAATGTTCCTACAGTCATATTTAACGATTGTATGAAATCATTTTTTCTTACAAAATTATATATATGATGAGCATTTTTTGCATAGTAATTAGAAGTGAATTCTTGGAGTTTATTAGTCGCCTCTAAATCTTTTTCTAAAAAATACTCTTCTAATTTTTTATTATATTTTTTATCATATTTTCTTAATTGTTTTAACTGTGGTAATGCTGTATTGAATGTATAAACTCGCTGGTATATTTTCTTAAGTAATTCTACGGTGATAGCTAAATGACCACCAAGAGAATGTCCAGCTGCAACCTTATAACATACATCAAACTCTGGAATCTTTCTTTTTAAAAATCTATTAAATGAACATGCTGAGTCTATCTGACTAGTGTTTTCTCCTGAAACTATTCCTGTATAATTGTAAAACCAATCGCTAATATCTTCACTCTCGCTACCTCTATAAATAACAAGAAGTTCTTTAAGTTCTGGTATATAGATTGCTGTAGCTTGAAATCCATTCTTCGTAATTTTTGGAATTGATATTCCACTATTATACACTTCAATATCTTCAAATGTTTTTCCAGTTATATCTTTTATAATTCTTTTTATTTTATATTCTGCTGTACTCTGTTTCTTATTTCCTTTAATTAAATAATCATACTCCGCTAATTTCGCTATAAGCAAAGGATTATGGAAAAATCTTAACATCGTCGAATCACCTCTTTTATATAAAAACAATTATAACATATTTTATAGAGAATATAAAAATTCTATATCTTCCCATATAATGAGAAAATATGGCTCATCAAAAAATCGGACTGATAGAAAAAATCAGTCCGATTAAATTATATACAAAAGTGAAAAAAAGCATAGAAAAAAACACAAATATCCGTTATAATTTAATCGACGAAAACTAAAGAAAGGAATATTTGTGTCATGATTAATTATAGTATAGATATAAAAAAATTACTAGGGGTAATCGATAATAATGTTAAAATTAATGGAGTTGAGGACGTGATCTGTTCAAAACATGAAGATAGTCCTCTTCCTCCTAAAGTCTTATTCAAAATCGTTTATGGTAAACTTGAATACAAACATCATATGTGTGAAAAGTGTGGTACTAAATGTAATTCTAAAGTTGTTAAAAATGGATGTAAAACTAGCCACATTAAACTACAAAAATGTGGAGGTTCGAATATATATCTTCACTTAGATAAACAACGTTATTACTGTAGAAATTGTAATCAATACTCTACAACTGAAACATCTATAACTAAAGGAAAATCTACTATCTCACTTGAATTAAAACGAGAAGTCATATACCGATTAACACTAGAAGCATCTAGAAAATCTATCGCTAGAGAATGTAATATAAGCGATATGACTGTTTATAATATTCAAAAAGAATTGTTTGAATCAGTAACTAAGAGACCGTCTTCTAAATTACCCGAATACTTATGTCTTGATGAATTTAGGTCAACTAATGATATTGAAGGTCATTTAAGTTTCATTTATTGTGACGCTTTAACTCATAAAGTAATTGATATACTTACAAACCATAGAAGAGCTACTATAGTAAATCATTTTAAATCTAGGTATTCACTAAAAGAACGTTTAAAAGTAAAAATGGTCTGTACAGATATGAATGCAGGATATATGGCTATGATTAAAGATATCTTCCCTAATGCCACTGTAGTAATTGATAGATTCCACATAATACAAGCTCTAAATAATTCATTGAACAACCTTAGAATACGTATTATGAAAAGATTTAATACTGTTTTAAAAGATGATTCTAAAGATGAAATCAAAGAAAAAGAACAAATTTATAAACGATTCAAAGCATATTGGAAATTACTATTAAAACGTGAAGATGAGGTTTCTATTGATGATTATGGGAAAAAAGATCATTTCAAACAATGGATTACAAGTAAAGAAATAGTTAGACATCTCATCAATCAAGATGAAGTATTAAAGGATGCATATTATACGACTCAAATGCTTTATGATGCATTTGACGCACGAAATTATAAAGGATTCTTTGATATTATAAATTCAAATAGAGATACTATCGCTGAAGAATTCTCAGCTGCTTTTAAAACATTTATTAATAATAAATCATATATTGAAAACTCATTGAGATATAATCTGTCTAATGGACCAATAGAGGGTATCATTAATAAAGTAAAAAATATAAAGCGTATAGGTTATGGTTATAGAAATTTCTTCAGTCTTAAAGCTAGGGTTTTAATCGTATTTAACCTAGGATATTCTAATACTGATAGAAATGTTAAAGAACTAATTGATTATGATAATTTAGCTGCTTAAAACTGAATTATATGATTCTCATAACTAAATCTATCGTTTCTAATATACAAATTCTTGACAAGATAAGATTCAAGAACTAAAATTTAATTTACAATAGTTAACTATTAAATTTCAATAAAAAAATTATCTTTTTAATATCTATTTTTTTAAAAAAAGGAATCATGAGCTTAAAGCTCATGACCCCTCTCGTCAGTCCTAAATTTTGGAGACCCGGAAAAATTCACTCTAGAAATCTAGGCAGCATTTTGCTGCTTAGATTGTAGGTTGTATACTAAATTCGGGGCATGGAAAAATTCCAGCTCCGGATTTCAATTATTTAAACTTGTCATATAGCCTGGGAAATATTTTAAATAAGGTAGTCTAAAATTATTAAATAGAATATTTAAATTTTGGTATTTATGTAGCGTTATTTTAATAGAAAGAAAAAACTGACAGCCAATATCAGGTTGATATCAGTAGAAAAGATGTTTATATATTTTTAGATATTCACATAGAGAGTATAGATACTATATTAACATTCTAATAAAAATTTTTCACAAACTCCCTTAATACGTTTGTGGATTCTATATGCTGTTGCCAGGGAAATATTTAATGCCTTGGCTGTTTGTTTTATATTTAGTGTCTTAACAAATTCACAGAAGAATTCGAATTCTTGTTGTTCTAAAGTTTTTTGAACATATTCGAATAATTGTATATACAGATATTCGTAACTGTTGTCTGTTGCATCAGAAATGTTATTATCAAAAATATCCAAAGGTATACTTTTATCTTTATTTCTGTAACGTATTTCATCGATTAATTTTCTTTTAATAGTAGTAAAGGCGAATCGATCAAAATCTTGTTCGCTTATTTTACCTTCATTTAGAATTAGAAAACTTATCAGCAATCCTTCTAAACCATAATTATAAAATTCATGATGAAGTTTTGCTGGGATATGAACTTTGTAAAGAGCTTTTATAATCAGTTGTTTCTTCTGATTTAATATTTCGTAAAACCTCTCAGTATCTTTGTCATTTAGGTATAGTTGTCTTTTCATAATTTGCCTCCATTTACTTTAACTCTCTATGCGAATATCTTAATAAAGACAAAGTCGAATATTCATGAATCAATATTAATGACAATTGAGATAATAACTAGAACTCCCCCTTACAAAAATTAATCCCTCATAATATATAGTGAAATTATCGCTACTTTGTAACAACTTATATACAAAAGTTCACAAAAACGTCACATTCTACTGTTTTGACAATCTATTTATTAGGATTTTATTTAATTTTATATTTTTCCAATAAACTAGCCAGATGCTTAAATAGCTTGTCACGATGGCGACCAACAGTCATAGGATTACTATGCATTTTCTCAGCAACACTACGTAATGACTGGTCGCACACATATAAATTATAGATTAGAAGTTGATCCTCTACTGGCAAAGTAGCTAATGCATTGTACAACGTACTATTCATATCATTTTTAATTGCTATTTCATCAGGTAACGAACGAGTATCTTTAATCAGATTTTCCCCAACGCTATCTTCCCTATCGAAAGCATGATAATGAATAAGTTGATGTTTTTCATCTCTCTTTTCAGCATATCTCTCCTTATAACGAGAACTGCGTATAGCTAAAAATACTTCATCAGTAACTTCAATCGTAACATTATTTTTTAATTTAAAATCTCTCATAATTTTATCTCCTTTATTAAAAAAATGTAAGGGGGACTAAAGAGGGATTATTGATTATAACAATTTATCTAAAATATGTAAATATTAAAGGTAAATTATAATAAGGAGATGTTGAATAAACAGGGTTGACCCAAAAGTTCTAAAATTTAACAAAGTTTATATGAAAACACATAGACGTAGTGCTTTATTGATATCTAAATTCACTTTGTAAAAGCTCTTTAGATATCTAATAAACTGTGTGGGGGTGACTCAAAAATCGTGATTTTGATATGTACCCCTTTTACTGGACAAACCAGCAGTTCAAAAACCTTCAGTAGTTTCACAAAAATCAGCAGCTGTTCAACACAAAGCTCACCCAACAAAAAAAGCACCAGTAAATGCTAAATATCGTGCAAGATAATATAATATCTTTAAAAACTTCGAATTAATTTTCGGAGTTTTTTTATTAGTAAGAGTGCTAAGTGAAATATTCGAGTGCTAAATTCAGAAAGTCAAAAACCTGCTGCTTATAAATTTATAAGTTTAGAAAAATCCGGGATTAGACTGTATTTTACGAAAGAAGAAAATGCTCGATATTACTTTGCTAGAGTAAAGAAACTAGGTAAATACTGAAAATGATAAAATAAGAATGTACAGTTTTGACAAAATAAAAATGTACAAATAGGTTATAATAGTGCATATAAAAAGAAAGAGAGAAATATATGTACTTAAACCTAAAAATAAACAAAAATATAAAAATAACTCAACTATCAGATTTAGAAAATCTACGAAAACAAATGGAGGTGTTTAACTTGAAACCTAACTTTAGTGAATTAGCTAGAGTTTTAAAGAAAGATAGACGTACAATAAAAAGACATTATTACCAAGGAAAAATAAAACAAACAAGAAATAAGCCATCAAAAATTGATGAATACACTGATCTATTAGATAAATTATTAGGAGAAGAATCTATACAAATATTCAAATCAAAAAGAATACTTTGGCAATATTTGGTAGATCAAACAGAATTAAATATCAGCTATTCCGCATTTAGAGCCTATTTATTAAAGAATTCAAAATACAATGATTACTTTAAAAACAAATCCCATAAGAATTCTAAAGCTATACTTAGAGTAGAAACCATGCCCGGAGAACAAGCTCAAATAGATTGGAAAGAAGATGTGAAATACACAACTAAATATGGAGAAAAATTGTCTTTAAATGTATTTTGTATGGTTTTATCATACTCAAGATATAAAATATTTCATGTAACACTTTCAAGAAATCAAGATGTATTAATTTCATGTATAACTGAATGCTTAGAACATATTGAAGGAGTTCCAAAAGTAATTGTATGTGATAATATGAAAACTACAATGGATAAAGCGCGAACTGTTAAGACATCTGGAGTAATTAATATAA
>ERZ1699241.355-NODE-355-length-10531-cov-2.877355_pt1 | contig 10531 bp, 9 predicted proteins | sample MGYA00581545_ERZ1699241 | MGnify/ENA primary metagenome ERZ1699241 (study PRJEB42319, sample SAMD00040323) | human oral metagenome | material: saliva | host: Homo sapiens | study: EMG produced TPA metagenomics assembly of PRJDB4115 data set (Metgenomic analysis of... | reverse complement strand
TAGGAGCTGCGATTTCAAGCGTCATTTCAAAAAGTTTGGGGCAGAAGGACCAGTCTAGACTGGCCTACCATGTGACAGAAGCACTCAAAATCACCCTACTCTTGAGTTTATTTTTAGGAGCCTTGTCTATCTTTGCAGGACAAGAAATGATTGGCCTTTTAGGAACGGAAGAAGCGGTCGCTGAAAGTGGAGGACTTTACCTAGCTTTAGTTGGGGGGACAATTCTTCTCTTGGGATTGATGACTAGTCTGGGTGCCCTGATTCGCGCCACTCATAATCCTCGCTTCCCCCTCTATGTGAGTCTCTTGTCCAATGCCTTGAATATTGTCTTTTCAAGTATGGCTATTTTTATCCTTGATATGGGGATAGCTGGTGTAGCTTGGGGGACTATTTTGTCTCGTTTGATCGGGGTTGTAATTTTGTGGTCACAATTAAAACTTCCATATATGAGACCGACGTTTGGACTGGATAAAGACCTGCTGACCTTGGCGTTACCTGCAGCTGGAGAACGTCTCATGATGAGGGCTGGTGATGTAGTCATTATTGCCTTGGTTGTTTCCTTTGGGACGGAGGCAGTCGCGGGAAATGCTATCGGTGAAGTCTTGACTCAGTTCAACTACATGCCTGCTTTTGGTGTTGCAACAGCAACAGTCATGCAGATAGCTCGAGCAGTAGGGGAGAATGATTGGGCAAGGGTGGACAGACTAAGTAAGCAAACTTTTTGCTTGTCTTTCTTTCTTATGTTGCCCTTAACGCTTAGTATCTATGCTCTCGGGACACCACTAAGCTATCTCTACACCAGCAATCCTGTGGCTATCAAAGCCAGTGTTTTAGTGACTCTTTTTTCACTTTTAGGGACTCCTATGACAACGGGAACGGTCATTTATACAGCTGTCTGGCAAGGTTTGGGAAATGCCCGACTTCCCTTTTATGCGACAAGTATTGGAATGTGGTGCATCCGTATTGGGACTGGTTACCTGATGGGAATTGTTCTTGGATGGGGTTTGCCTGGTATTTGGGCTGGAACGCTTTTGGATAATGGTTTCCGTTGGATGTTCCTACGCTATCGTTACAAATCTTATATGACATTGAAAGGATAAGAAATGCAAGAAACGGCTTTTATTTGGGATTTAGACGGGACCTTATTGGACTCCTATGAAGCTATTTTGTCAGGAATTGAGGAGACCTATGCACAGTTTTCCATTCCTTTTGACAAGGAAAAAGTTCGAGCTTTTATCTTGAAATACTCTGTCCAGGATTTACTAGTGCAAGTGGCAGAAGAAAGAGGCTTGGATGTTGATAGGCTCAATCAAGTCCGTGCTCAGAGCTTGGCTGAAAAGAATGCCCAGGTCATCTTGATGCCGGGGGCCTGTGAGGTTTTAGCCTGGGCAAATCAGCAAGGAATTCAGCAATTTGTCTACACCCACAAAGGCGATAATGCCTTGACTATTTTACGAGATTTGGGATTGGATGTTTATTTCACAGAAATTTTGACAAGCCAGAGCGGTTTTGCTCGTAAACCAAGTCCAGAAGCAGCGACCTACCTTATCAGCAAATACCATTTAAAACCAGAGCGCACCTTTTATATAGGGGACCGCACCTTAGATATCGATTTTGCACAAAACAGTGGCATCCAGAGTATCAATTTCCTTGGAACTCCGGTGGATTGCAATCATCAGATTTCTTGTTTAGCGGATATTCCTTCTCTCTCTTTATGAAAGTTTTATGAAAGAGAATATGTCAGCTTTGTGACAAAATTCATACAAACTATTTCAATTAATGTGGTTTGTTACAGAGACTAGACAGTTTTATTAAATAGCCCCCAAAGGGCTTTTTTTCTTTTTTCTTTATGTTATGATAGAAAGGTACTACATTTGAAAAGGAGTTTGAATAGTATGAAGAAACGAATTATTTTAGCATCAACAGTAGCTCTATCACTTGCCCCTACCTTGGCGACTCAAGCAGAAGAAATTGTATGGTCACCACGTACAGTTGAGCAAATTCAAAACGATGTTGCTAAAAGCGAAAATAAAACAAGTTACACAATTAAGTACGGAGATACCCTAAGTACAATTGCAGAAGCTTTGGGAGTAGACTTAACTGTCCTTGCTCACTTGAACAAGATCAGCCATATTGATTTGATTTTCCATGAGACAGTTCTTACTACAACTGTTAACGAAGATGAAGAAGTAACAGAAGTTGAAGTATACACACCTCAAGAAAACGGTGGTGAAGGAACAACTGCGACAGCAGATTTGACAAACAACCAAGTCACTGTTGATGATCAAACTGTAAAAGTTGAAGATTTGACTCAACCAGTTGAAGAAACAGAGGTTGTAGCAGAAACAACAGATTCACAAGCTAGTGAGGATGCAACAACAGAAACTGCAACACCAGCAGAAGAAACAGTAGTAGATACTACTACAGAGGCTGCAGCAGAAACATCTGCCGTCGAAGAAACAGCAACTACTGTTGAGGAAACAACTACGATCGCTGAACCAACAACTACAGTTGCTGAACCAACTACAACTGTTGAAGAAACAACGACTACAGTTGAGGAGACAACTACAACAGAAGCTACTACTGAAGAAGTAACAGAAGCTCAGTCAGCTCCAGCAACTTATCAAGCTGAACCAAGTCAAGGTGCATCAGCAACTTATGCAGCGCCAGCCGCTCCTGATTATGCAAGTATTGCAGCTTCAAAATCAGAAAATGCAGGTCTACAACCACAAACGGCTGCCTTTAAAGAAGAAGTAGCTAACTTGTTCGGTATCACATCATTTAGTGGTTACCGCCCAGGAGATAGTGGGGATCACGGAAAAGGTCTTGCTATTGACTTTATGGTTCCAGTAAGTTCAGCCCTAGGTGACCAAATTGCAGATTATGCTATCCAAAATATGGCTAGCCGTGGCATCAGTTACATCATCTGGAAACAACGTTTCTACGCACCATTTGATAGCAAATACGGACCAGCCTACACTTGGAATCCAATGCCAGATCGTGGAAGCGTTACAGAAAACCACTATGACCACGTACACGTATCGATGAACTAAGAATAATGAGAAGTTGGGAACTTGAGTTTCCGCTTCTTTTTTTGTTATGACACACTTTATAAGTGAAATAAAATTTAAAACACGATATAATGTAAGCGGATACAAAGCTACACTAACGATTTTAAGCATAGAGCGAAAGGATGATAAGAATGACAAACCGATTAAAACCCCCATTTGAGAAAACAAGAGATGATTTTGAACAGGAATTTTGCGGAGAAATTGTTGAGCTCTTGATTTTTACCTTCCAAAATGTAAGTGGAGCAATCTCCTTAAAAGATGGATGCAAGGTACCGTCAGTAAATTTTAAAGCTAGTGTCAATGTCGCAACCCAGGAATTCTCTGAACGTGAAGGACGTTTGGAATGGCTCCTGACTCCAGAAGAATTTGAAGAAAAGCGATGGGGATTTAGTTTTGAACCCTACAAAATTCATCGGATCAAATGTCAAAAACGCCCCTTCATGGAGCTAGAGCCATATATGTCAGAAGTAGCTAACAACTGCTATCGTTTGCTGGAATACCTAGATGACCAATCCTCAGACTCTAGGTTAGAGACCTTGATTGAAACCTATCAAAAACCGGTCATCATTCAAGACGATATTGGTGAATTCACCTTAAACAGAGCTTATTCTTGGTTTGAAGGCTTCATCACTTATGAGGGCGTTAAGATTCATGCTATGTTTGATGCGGGTGCAGATGAAAGTCTTCCTCCAAGTTCTTTCGATGATTTAAAGAAATTTATGGGATCTTTCCAAGTTCAAGATGCTAAGATTAAAGACTATATCGTCAAAGAACTGTGGGAAACAGCTCAAGACTGGATTGATTCAGATGAAAATGATGTGGAGTTAACAGAAGAGTATTTTACCAACTCACTTTCCTTGAGTGAACTATCGATCAACGAAGATGGGGAATTGACTCTCTACTATGATGATAGCGAGGAAATTTTTGCAGGCCATGCTATCGAAGTTGTCATCGATAAAGAGGGAGAAATCCTTCGAGCAGATTTGGTAGGTTAGCGCTGGATTTTATCTAGGAATATAAAAAATAGCCTTTTGGGATTGAAACCAAGAGGCTTTTTTCGGAGTGAGCAAAAGATTTGCATCGTCAATTTATTTGTAGTATACTTGATAAGTCAATTATTGATAAATCAAATATTTACAAAAGGAGAAAATACTAAAAATGCATGAATTACTGTACCAGCTCCATTTAACAGATCAGACCATCACTCAACTTTTTGAGAAACAATTGGGAATTAGTTTGACCCGCTATCAAATCCTGCAGTTTTTACTGCAACAGTCACCCTGTAACCAGATTGCCGTTCAGGAGAAGTTACAGATTGACCAGGCAGCCTTGACCCGTCATTTTAAGATACTGGAGTCAGAGGGCCATGTCAGTCGCAATCGGAATCCAATCAATCAGCGAGAAGTCTTAGTTGAATTAACCCAAGAAGCCAAGAATCAACTCTTGGTCAATCCGCCTAAACATCACTTGCGAGTGAAGGAGCAGATGGAGAACATCTTATCCTCTACTGAGCAGCAAGACCTGACAGCTTTGTTGACAAAACTAGTATCAGGATTAGAAAAAATAGAATTTTAAGGAGAAAACGATGTCAATCATTACTACTATTTTAGCAACTATTGTTGCTCTCGAACATTTTTATATCTTTTATTTGGAGAGTATGGCAACCCAATCAGACGCAACCGGCCGTGTCTTTAATATGGACAAAGAAGAACTAGCAAGACCATCTGTAACCTCACTTTTCAAAAACCAAGGAATTTATAATGCCTTGATTGGGGTATTTCTTATTTACGGAATTTATTTCTCACATAGCTTAGAAATCGTAACAATCTTTGTTTTATTTGTCATAGGAGCAGCGACTTATGGTGCTTTAACAGCAGATAAAAAAATCATTCTCAAGCAAGGTGGTCCAGCAATCTTAACTCTTTTGAGCATCCTCTTATTAAAATAAAAACAACCAGCACTTTCTATGAAGGTGCTGGTTTTTAATAACTGATCTTAAACTTTTCTCCGCTTGATTTCAAGTAACCTTTGATAGAAGAAGATTTGGCTACTATAGATATAAGGGAAGATAGAAATACTTGCAATTCCAAAGCTTATCCAGATAAGGAGATACCAAGGAAGTAGCTGTAAATCAAGTACGAAGCGTTGGAACTTATAGCCTTTCATGAGAAAGCGGCTGGTATGTAGCACACGACTTGGTTTAGCAATCCCGATTGCAAGGGTGTCACATAAGAGCAGTTCAACTTGGGAATAGGCATAATATTGTGGCAGATAGAGAATAGTTCCTAAAATCATTACAAGGACACTACCAAAGAAGTAGAGCGCGAAAGTAAGTAGGAAGTGTTCGATATCTGGATTTGTCACGTCGACAGATGGGAATTCGGGATGAAGTTCCACAAATTTACGAGCCATAGCGCTGCTATAAAAGAGCAAGTAGACTCCAAAAAGATTAGGAATGCTCCATAAAAAGAGATAGAAACGCTTGAGCAATAGAGTTAGAAATGTCTGGGTAAAGAAGCGGTTGTCAAGCAAGGACAGGCTATCTTTAAAGGAAAGCTCTATCTCAGAAATTCTGTAAAGATTAATGGTAGTAAAGAGAGCACCAGCTAGGATGATGGAACTTGTAAATCCAACGGCTATCGGAAAGAGAGCAGACTGGATTGTGATCCCTAGAAAACTCAAGAAGGACTGTTCAAGAATGCCTTCATCAAGTAGGGATAAAGGTCTGATAAAGCTCGATAGAATAAAGAGAATACTTGGTAATAAAAAGACAAGCAGCAAGCGAGGGTGCTCGGCTTGAAATTGTCTAGCCTGCTGGCGAACTTCTTTTAAATTAATTTTTGGGTACTTCATTCTTTCATTATACCATAGTTCGTGACAGTTCCTGTTTTTTTTGATAGAATCATACAGTATGCCCTTGGGCACAAAGTAAGAACTGGGACTGTCTTTCCCAGCTTCGGAGGTAAAAAATGTCAGATTCACCAATCAAATATCGATTGATTAAAAAAGAAAAACACACAGGAGCTCGTCTTGGGGAGATTATTACACCCCATGGAACTTTTCCAACGCCTATGTTTATGCCGGTCGGAACTCAAGCGACGGTAAAAACTCAGTCTCCTGAAGAATTGAAAGAGATGGGGTCGGGAATAATCCTGTCCAACACTTATCACTTGTGGCTTCGACCAGGTGACGAACTCATTGCCCGTGCTGGGGGGCTGCATAAGTTCATGAACTGGGATCAACCAATCTTAACAGATAGTGGTGGTTTCCAAGTGTATTCTCTAGCAGATAGCCGTAATATCACAGAAGAAGGGGTAACGTTTAAGAATCACCTCAATGGTTCTAAGATGTTCTTGTCACCAGAAAAGGCCATCTCTATCCAAAATAATTTAGGTTCAGACATCATGATGTCCTTTGATGAGTGCCCTCAATTTTATCAACCCTATGATTATGTAAAAAAATCAATCGAACGTACCAGTCGTTGGGCTGAACGTGGCTTGAAAGCTCACCGTCGTCCACATGACCAAGGTTTATTTGGGATTGTACAAGGGGCAGGATTTGAAGACCTTCGTCGTCAGTCAGCTCAAGACCTTGTCAGCATGGACTTCCCAGGCTACTCTATCGGTGGACTAGCCGTTGGAGAAACCCATGAGGAGATGAATGCAGTTTTGGACTTTACGACCCAACTGCTTCCTGAAAATAAACCTCGTTACTTGATGGGAGTAGGAGCGCCAGATAGCTTGATTGATGGTGTTATCCGTGGTGTCGATATGTTTGACTGTGTCTTGCCGACTCGTATCGCTCGTAACGGGACTTGTATGACCAGTCAAGGTCGCTTGGTAGTCAAGAATGCTCAGTTTGCGGAGGACTTTACACCACTTGATCCAGAGTGTGATTGCTACACATGTAAGAATTATACCCGTGCTTATCTACGCCATTTGCTTAAGGCAGATGAAACCTTTGGTATCCGCTTGACAAGTTACCATAATCTGTATTTCTTGCTCAATCTGATGAAGCAGGTTCGCCAGGCTATCATGGATGATAATCTCCTGGAATTTCGTGAACATTTTGTTGAAAAATATGGTTATAACAAGTCAGGGCGAAATTTCTAAATTTAGCTTGAAATCAGCTAAAAATCCTAAGTTTTATCTTAGGATTTTTCTGTTTTTTTTGATAAAATAAAGGTACTATGAATGAAAGTTAGATGGCTTTTTTGCCAATCTAATGAATGGAGAATAGACTCGTATGCGTATTAAATGGTTTTCCTTAATTAGGATTACAGGTTTGCTTTTGGTACTCTTGTATCATTTCTTTCAAACGACTTTCCCAGGAGGTTTCTTCGGGGTTGACGTCTTCTTTACCTTCTCAGGTTTTCTGATCACATCACTTTTATTAGAAGAATTTGGACAAAAAGGGAAGATTGATATCTTAGGATTTTTTAGAAGACGTTTCTATCGGATTTTTCCACCAGTTGTTTTAATGATTCTTGTCATCATGCCATTCACCTTCTTGGTTCGCCAAGATTATGTGGCAGGAATTGGTGGGCAGATTGCCGGTGTTCTAGGATTTATGACTAACTTCTATGAAATGTTGACAGGAGGAAGTTATGAATCTCAATTTATCCCTCACCTCTTTGTTCACAACTGGAGCTTAGCTGTTGAAGTTCATTACTATATCTTGTGGGGGTTGGCAGTCTGGTTCCTATCTAAGCGAGCGAAATCAAGCGGACAACTACGAGGAACAATCTTTCTACTTTCATCAGCTGCCTTTATCGTCAGTTTCCTTTCGATGTTTATCGGTAGTTTTATTGTAAGTTCTTACTCAACAGTATACTTTTCAAGCTTAACTCATGTGTATCCATTCTTCTTAGGTAGTGTGCTTGCTACCGTAATAGGGGTTCGTCATGCAACGCCACTTCTTAAACGTTTGAATAGAAGCTTGGATTTGAAGCAGACTTTGCTAGTCTTTGGAGCTGGGCTCGGAGTCTTGCTATTACTGACCTTCTTTGTGAAATTTACATATCTCTTTGCCTATTTACTCGGCTTCTTGTTTGCAAGTTTAGCAGCGCTTCTGATGATTGTTGCGGCACGCGTCTTGCATGAGAAAACACCGACGATCAAAGAGCCAAAGATTATCAGCTTTTTAGCGGATACCAGCTATGCTGTCTATCTTTTCCACTGGCCGTTCTATATTATTTTCTCACAGTTAATGGGAAATATTCCGGCAGTGATTTTAACCACCATCTTCTCTTATATCTTCGCAACCCTTTCTTTCTATATCATCGAACCTTTAGTAGCAGGAAAATCTACTGACCTCTTGCAAAAGGCAAAAGAAATTCCGCACATTAAACCAATTTTTGCTGGTAGTGCAGGAGTGCTTAGTTTGATTACTTTAATCGTGATACTGATAGCCCCTCAAGTCGGTGCATTTGAAACGGATTTGATGGTTAATGGTCTCAATCAGGCGCAAACCAATATGAACCGAACAAAAACCATGGCAGATCAAGCAGAAGCCAGTCGCTATAATATAGCTGAGGGTGTATCCATTATTGGAGATTCGGTAACCTTGCGTGCTTCAGAGGGACTAAAAGAAATCTTACCAGATGCGCAGATTGATGGTCAGGTCAGTCGAACTACCAAACAGGCAAATGAATTGATGTTGAATTACAGTCAGAATAAAGACTTGCCTAAAATTGTAGTCATTGCGACTGGCGTTAATAATCCTGAAAATTATAAAGCTGATTTGGATCTACTGATAACAAATCTTCCGAAAGGGCATCAGCTTGTTCTAGTTACTCCATACGAGGGAGACACAACGCAGGAAACGCAACCTTATGTTGAGCAGTATGCAAGCTATGCGCGTGAACTGGCACAAAAATATCCTTATATAGCACTAGCAGATTGGAACCAAGTGGCTAAAGATCATCCAGATATTTGGAAGGGAACAGACCAGGTTCACTTCGGTAGTGATACGACCAAGCAGGATGAAGGAGCAAAACTTTACGCAGAAACCATTAATGCTGCCGTTAAATCTCTTGCAGATAAACCTGTCAAATCAAAATAATCACTAAAAAGTAGAGATTGAATCTCTACTTTTTTCTTTAAACAGGATTGGGAAAAACTTGCCAAATTGTCAGAATTATGAGAAAATAGGAACAGTCAAAAAATGGAGGGAATACAATGAGAGAAGACATCAAGATTAATGACCGTGCTCTAGCATTGGAAGACCAAATCATTGAAGTGCTCGAAAAAGTTTATGATACAGATGTAGAGCTAGATGTATACAATCTTGGATTGATTTATGAGATTCATTTAGATGAGGCTGGTCTTTGTACAGTTGTTATGACCTTCACTGATACTGCCTGTGACTGTGCAGAAAGTCTGCCAATCGAGATTGTGGCAGGTTTAAAACAAATTGATGGGATTGAGGATGTCAAGGTTGAGGTTACCTGGTCTCCAGCATGGAAGATTACACGCATTAGTCGTTATGGGCGTATAGCTCTAGGGCTACCTCCACGATAAAAAAATAGAGTGATAAGATGAATTATGAATCGGGATTAAAGACCTGATTTATATTTTTCTTTTTTTGTTTATTTATTTCATACAATAAACAAAAATTTTTGTTAAGAGTAACCACTTCACTCAAAAAAATGTTATTATAGTAGAAGTGATTATAATAAAAAGAATAAGGTAGGATAGATATGAAATTATCTGTAGTAATTCCGTTTTATAACGAAGAGAATATGATTCAGAAGATGTATGATGAATTGGTCAAAGAAATCAATCAAATTACAAAAGCCGAATTTGAAATTATTTTTATTAATGACGGTAGTAAGGATCGTACTTTTGAACGTATGTTAGCCATCGCAGCTGGCGATTCACGTGTTAAATACATCAGCTTCAGTCGAAATTTCGGGAAAGAAGCTGGAACTATTGCAGGACTTGAATATGCAACAGGAGAGGCAGTTATTCTAATGGATGGAGATTTGCAGCATCCACCAGCAATGCTTCCAAAAATGATTGAAGCTTATGAGCAAGGATACGATGTTGTAAGTGCTCGTCGTACACGTACAGGAGAAAAACGTCACCGTACTTTTTTAGCTAAACATTTTTATAAACTTGCCAATAAAATGATGGATATCGAGCTAATGGACGGTGTCTCTGAATTCCGATTGTTTAGCCGTAAAGTTGTAAACGCCATTATATCTATGCAAGAATACAATCGTTTTTCTAAAGGAATTTTTGCTTGGATCGGCTTTAACGAAAAAGTTATCGAATATGAAAACCAAGTTCGTACTGTAGGTGAAACAAAATACTCGTTGAAATTCTCGTTGAACTATGCGATTCAAGGGATTTTATCGTTCAACGATAAGCCACTTCGTATGTGCATTAACTTTGGTTTATTCTGTTTATTAATCTCACTAGCTTACGTTCTTTGGACATTCGTTCAATACTTCGTGG
>ERZ1699241.354-NODE-354-length-10569-cov-4.121241_pt1 | contig 10569 bp, 9 predicted proteins | sample MGYA00581545_ERZ1699241 | MGnify/ENA primary metagenome ERZ1699241 (study PRJEB42319, sample SAMD00040323) | human oral metagenome | material: saliva | host: Homo sapiens | study: EMG produced TPA metagenomics assembly of PRJDB4115 data set (Metgenomic analysis of... | reverse complement strand
GTATAAGAGACAGTTGTGAAGGATGTTTTTCACGCCCTTGATAGCTCCTTCAACAGCTTCTTTTGCATCTTCAGCAACTTCTTTTGCTTTTGATGCAACTTTTTCAGCAACGCCTTCAGCTTCTGTTTTTGTGTCGCCAGTTACTTTACCGAGACCTTCTTTAACAGAACCTTTAACTTGGTTTAATTTATCTTCTAATGACATAGTGTCACCTCCGTTAAGTAAATAGTTTTTTTTTAATCTGAATTCAAGACAGTTCATTTAAAAATAAAAAAACTATTTAGCTCAGATTAATATAAGTATATGCCTTCTGAAATGGGAAGTCAAATATTCGCTACGCTATTTTGAAAGTGGGAAGGAGTCATGGTGAGATCGCAACTAATGATGGATGAATAGGTCCTTGCCTTGTTTTTAATTGAAGAAACATAGATTTTCCGCTATTTCAAAATAAAATCGTCCAGGTGATTAAGGAATAATATATTGTGGAATCGTCAGGCTAGAAAATCTAAACGGCTGTTTTCTCCTATCAAAGCGGAGTAAAAAACAAAAGAAGATGACACTTTCTATTCAAAAAGGGACAATTGAGGGCTACCTTGCCTACAAGTTTTTCCATGTGTTATATTTGTACATAATTGTACGAAAGAATGATATTGGAGAATAGAGATATGAAATATGCCAAATATGGAGTCGCTTTACTGTTCCTGTTATATCTATTTGTTTTTGGGATTGAAGGCCTTGGTATCTTCCTAAATGGAGTTTTCAATGGTGATGTATGTTTTCTTTATTTCATCTATTTGATTCTCTTCTCTTTGCTTCTCATCGGCATTTTATTTTGGTTTAAGAAGCAGAAGATAGTCGTCCGTTCAAATATACAGAAATGGAAGTGGCACTATCTGGGTTATTTTGCTCTGGTGCTCTTGTGGTTCTTTGTTGAAAGATGGGTGCTGCAAACTTTTCAGGATTTGCTGGTTCCTGTCGTTCATCAAACCAAATTGCCATCCTCCATTTATCTAAATGGCTCTGGTATTTCGGGTATTTTGTTTTTTGTCCTAGCAACTGTTACATTTCCTATGATCGAAGAATTTATTTTTAGAGGCTATCTGATGAATGTCTTCTTTAAAGAAAGTAAGTTTCATTTAGACGTTTTGCTTTCGGGCTTTCTCTTTGCGGCCTTTCATCTGATCCATCAATATCGGGACCCTGTAACCTCTTCTCTTTATTTCTGTTCAGGGCTCTTCTTCGCAACTGCCTATAAGAAATCTAAAGATATCCGGTTACCCATCTTCTTGCATGCCTTTAGCAATTTTCTCACTTTTTGGAAACCAATCTGGATTTTCATCTTCAATTATATCTACTGGCATTTTCTTGTTAAATAACCTTGTTTTTGTAGCTGGGCGTGAAATGGGAGTTAGAGGTTGGAGTTGTTTAATGAAACTAGGATCACTTTTTAAAAGTGATCTTATTTTCGTTTAAGGGGTGGTATAATGAAAGTATACTCAAGGTGAGACAATTGATTTATTTACAGAAAAGAAGTTTTAAAATGAAAACGATGATAAAAACCTATCCTGTTATCAGTACGATAGCTCTAATCTGTTTGTTGCTCGGTCTATTGACTTCCTTTTATGGGGATGCTATGTATGACCTATTGGCTTTTCATTCAAAGCCGGTGTATGGTTGGCAATATGTCAGTGGGACCCTGATGCACGGTAGTAAAGGAGCCCCTATCTGGTTTTTATGGGTCCATTTGTTGTTAAATGGACTCATGCTCCTTCCCTTCGGAGGACTGCTAGAAAGAAAAATAGGCTCTAGACAAGTCTTGATCGTTTTTGTGACGGCGACAGTCCTCTCTTCCATCGTTTTTCACCTCTTAACCCAGGGGCAAGACATTCAGGCAACAGGGATCTCTGCTGTAGGATACGCCTTTGTGACCGGAGGAGTCCTGCTCCTGCCAAAGATGTGGAAAGAATTTTCACTCACCGTAAAATGGTTTTATCTATTCTTAATTTTTCTATCTGGCCTCATGCTCTTACCAGCAATCACCGGATGGATCTCAACGCTATTGCATCTTTCAGGGGTTGTGAGTTATCTATTGGTTTTTATCGGAAGTAAAGTCTTGGAGGGGAGAAGCTAACTATTAAGACGGCTCCTCAGTAAGGTTTTCATCGTACTTCCTTGACTCTTCCTTTACCAGGCCGTATAATATTCTATATCAATGAAGAAATCACCTTTTGTCATTGTACAAAGGGTGATTTTATAACGGTAAAAAGGAGACACAATGGGGTATATCTCTACTATTAAAACGGCTGTTCAGCTCTTTCCTTTCCTGGCATTTTTGCTGACCTTGCCCTACATGATTTTGAATTATCGAAAATATGGTTCGGTCAATAAATTGCGGGTGCTGATTTTCTATTCTTTTATGCTTTACTTGATGACGGTCTATCTCTTGGTGATCTTGCCTCTGCCGGATCCAAGTAAGATTCATACTAGCTACTCGGAAATGGTCAATCTCCATCCCTTTGCTTTTGTGGTGGATTTTTTCAAGGAGAGCCCCTTTGATCTAGCGCAGACTGGTACTTGGATTCAAGCCCTTAAGCATCCAACTTTTTATGTGCCTGCCTTTAATGTCCTGATGTTGATTCCTTTTGGGATGTATCTACGTTATTATTTCAAGTGTGGTTTTAAGAAAACGATTCTCCTGACAGCCCTCTTTAGTCTCTTTTTGGAGTTGACCCAGTTATCAGGTCTCTACTTTATGTATCCGGGTCCTTACCGCCTGGCAGATGTTGATGATATTATTCAAAATACTACCGGTGGTGGAGTGGGTTATCTGCTCGGTTGGTTCCTGGTTTGGTTATTGCCGACACGAGACGAAATTGACGAGCATTCTTTCCGAGTAGGAACGAAAGTATCTGGTTTTCGGATGGGTCTTGCCTTCTTGATCGACTTTGTAATGCTATCCTTGCTTTACGCGGTAATCGAGCGTTTAGAGACGATTCCTTATGTAGCGATTTTGGCTGTTTATTTTGGTTTGATTCCTTTGTGGCGGGGCAAAACCTTGGGAATGGCTTTATTGAAATTCCGCTTGCATTTTGACAAGCAAAAATGGCTTCGCACCATCTGGCGGGGAATCCTGGTAGTAGGTTATTTCTATCTGATTCCTCAAGGGTTGTTCTATTTGATTTCGCTCTTGAATAGCGATTTGACGGACAATTCTCTCTTAACCCTGTCCATGATTTTATTGCTCTTCTTTGTGGTTTTATTGTACCTGATTCTCACTCTTGCCATCGTCTTGCTCAATCGTCGCTTTCCCTTTGACCGTCTAGCTGGGGCTGAGTATGAGAGTACGGTGCGCGTGAAGAAAGAGATCCTAAAGGATGAAAACGAATCGTCAAAATAGAGAGAGGGGGACAGAAATCGGTAATTCGTTAGAATTCGATTTCGTCGTCCACCTCCGCACAGTTGAGTAGGGCTGTAAAAGCTGATGAAATCAGCGTAGTAGAGCCCACTCAACCACTGCGTCTTGCTCGACAATCCAAAAACAATTGAGAGGCTAGGACTTTTGTCCCAGCCTCTTTATTGTTTTATACACGCGGAAAATATCCGAACGTTCCCAGTTGAGAAGGGCCATTTTAAGGGGATTGTGCTACAATGGAAGCAAATAGATAGAATGGAGCAGTGAAATGAAAGCAATTATTACAGTCGTTGGTAAAGACCAAAAAGGAATCGTAGCGGGTGTTGCAACGAAAGTAGCAGAATTAGGACTCAATATCGATGATATCTCTCAAACTGTATTGGATGAATACTTTACCATGATGGCGGTCGTATCGTCAGATGAGAAAAAAGATTTCACACAGCTCCGTTCAGAGTTGGAAGAATTCGGTCAGTCTCTGCATGTGAAAATCAATATCCAAAGCGCAGCGATTTTTGATGCTATGCACAATTTGTAAGATAGGGGTTGAGAATTTATGGACATTAGACAGGTAACAGAAACCATTGCCATGATTGAGGAGCAGAACTTCGATGTTCGGACCATCACCATGGGGATCTCCCTTCTAGATTGTATCGATCCAGATATCGAAAAGGCGGCAGAAAAAGTCTACAATAAGATTGTGACAAAGGCCAAGGACTTAGTGGCTGTTGGGGATGAGATTGCGGCAGAACTTGGCATTCCAATTGTGAATAAACGGGTTTCAGTCACTCCAATTTCCATTATTGGGGCAGCAACCAATGCGACAGATTATGTACCCTTTGCCAAGGCACTAGATCGTGCGGCCAAAGAAGTTGGGGTCAACTTTATCGGTGGTTTCTCAGCCCTTGTTCAAAAAGGCTACCAAAAGGGGGATGAAATCCTTATCAATTCCATTCCTCGCGCCCTTGCAGAGACGGATTTTGTCTGCTCTTCAGTCAATATCGGATCGACCAAGACGGGGATCAATATGACCGCTGTCCGAGACATGGGCCGTATCATTAAAGAAGCATCCCAAGCAGATCCAATGGGGCCTGGTAAGCTCGTAGTTTTTGCCAATGCAGTAGAAGATAATCCTTTTATGGCGGGTGCCTTCCACGGTGTCGGTGAAGCGGATGTTGTCATCAACGTTGGGGTTTCAGGACCTGGTGTCGTCCAACGGGCGATTGAAAAAGTTCCGGGAGCAAGCTTTGATGTATTGGCGGAAACAGTTAAGAAGACAGCCTTCAAGATTACCCGTGTCGGTCAATTAGTCGGTCAAATGGCTAGTGAACGTCTCGGTGTGGAGTTTGGAATTGTAGACTTGTCTCTCGCGCCAACACCGGCTGTTGGGGATTCGGTTGCCCGTGTCCTTGAAGCGATGGGGCTTGAAGTAGTTGGAACCCATGGAACTACAGCAGCGCTCGCTCTGCTCAATGACCAAGTGAAAAAAGGTGGTATCATGGCTTGTAATCAAGTCGGTGGGCTGTCAGGGGCCTTCATCCCGGTCTCAGAAGATGAGGGGATGATTGCGGCAGTCCAGTCGGGTCATATCAACCTGGAAAAATTAGAAGCCATGACAGCTATCTGCTCTGTCGGTCTGGATATGATTGCTATCCCCGCTGATACTCCAGCTACGACCATTGCGGCCATGATCGCAGATGAAGCTGCTATCGGGGTAATCAACCAAAAGACAACAGCGGTTCGCATCATTCCTTATGGCAAGGAAGGCGATATGTTAGAGCTTGGAGGACTTCTTGGGTCTGCTCCGGTAATGAAGGTCAACAAGGCTTCGTCAGCTGATTTCATTGCCCGTGGTGGTCAAATTCCGGCTCCGGTTCATAGCTTTAAAAACTAAGAGAAATCTAGTATAATAGTAGAAAATAGAAAAGTCTGTGATGATGAAACTCCAGACTTTTTTCTTGCAAAAGGAGACAAGATGGCTAAAACAAGATTATTTGTGATTCGTCATGGGAGAACCATGTTTAATACCATTGGCCGTGCTCAAGGCTGGTCTGATACGCCCTTGACAGCAGAAGGAGAACGAGGGATTCAAGCTCTAGGGATCGGCTTGCGTGAGTCTGGTTTGGACTTTACTCGAGCCTATTCCAGTGATTCAGGTCGTGCCATTCAAACCATGGGGATTATACTTGATCAATTGGGTTTAAAAGAAAAAATTCCTTATCGCTTTGACAAGCGGATTCGCGAGTGGTGTTTCGGAAGTTTTGATGGAGCCTACGGTGGTGAGCTCTTTCATGGTGTCGTGCCGCGCGTGCTGGATGTAGAAGATTATAAGACCTTGACCTTGGAAGACTTGGCCAATGGCATCTGCCAAGTGGACACAGCGAATTGGGCTGAACCTTGGGAAGTTTTGAAAGGCCGAATCTTAGAAGGTTTTGAAGCTATTGCCAAAGAAGTAGAAGAAAATGGAGGAGGGAATGCCTTGGTGGTCAGCCATAGTTGGACCATTCAGACCTTGGTCTGCCTAATTGAAGGAAAACCAAATCTTAATCTGCCTCTTTCAAACGGTAGTGTTACCCTTGTAGAATATGAAGATGGAGTATTGACGGTTAAGGGGATTGGAGATAGCAGTTACCGTGAGGTCGGTGAAAGCTTGCAAGAATCCTAGTCCGTCCTGAAAGGCTGACCCTTTGGTCATGGCCTTTTCTTTTTCACAAAACTTGTAAGAGCTTTCCTACTTTCTTTTTGTAAAAAATGATATAATGAAAGAGATACATACGGAGGTAATACAATGACAAAAACCAGATTATATATTGCTCGTCATGGAAAAACCATGTTTAATACCATTGGACGGGCACAGGGCTGGTCAGACACTCCGCTGACAGAAGCAGGAGAACGTGGAATTCGAGAATTAGGACTTGGTCTCAAGGAAGCTGGCCTTTCTTTTGAAGAGGCTGTTTCGAGTGATTCTGGACGCACCATTCAAACCATGGGAATTATTCTTCAAGAACTTGGTCTGACAGGAAAAATCCCTTATCGTTATGACAAACGGATCCGCGAGTGGTGTTTTGGTAGTTTTGACGGTGCTTATGATGGCGATCTCTTCATGGGGGTCTTACCTCGTGTCTTTAAGGTCGATGATTTCCATCAGTTGAGCCTGATGGAGTTAGCAGAAGGAATCGTCGAAGTGGATACCACTGGTTGGGCTGAATCCTGGGGAACCTTGAGTAGTCGGATCAAAGAAGGATTTGAGGCTATCGCAAAAGAGGTAGAAGCAGCTGGCGGTGGCAATGCTATTGTGGTTAGCCATGGTATGACCATTACGACCTTGATTTATCTCATTGATCCAAAAGCGGTCGAAGAATTGGTCTTGGACAACGGAAGCGTGACGGTTTTGGCCTATGAAGATGGTGCCTTTCATATTGAAAAGATTGGGGATCTGTCCTATCGTAAGGTTGGAGCAAAACTTCTAGAGGGTGGCCATGACGAATAAGTATAGACGCGCAAGAAAAAAACGTAAGAAATGGTGGCCTTACCTATTGAGTTTCTTTCTTCTTGTGGTCCTTGGATCAGGGATTGGTGTTTACTTAGCGAAACCAAGCTTGTTTTCAGGGCTTCAGTTTTGGAAGGCTAAAAAAACAGCTGTAACGACTCCCTCTTCTTCTAAGAAAAAGAAAGAAAAATCAGATTTACCAGCTGTTTCGACAAAAGACTGGCAGTTGATCTTGGTCAATCGTGACAATGTGAAGCCAGAGTTGAATCCACAATTGACAGATGTGGATGCTATCAAAGTGGATAGTCGGATTGTAGAGCCAACTCGTCAATTTCTAGAGGCGGCTCGAAAAATTGCTCCAGAAGAAACCTTGATATCGGGTTATCGAAGCGTGGCGGAACAAACAGAGCTCTATAATGAGCGTGTTGCGCAATTAGAGGCCAGTGGTCTTTCACACGAAGAAGCTGAAAAGCAGGTGCAGACCCAGGTACAGGTCCCTGGTGCTAGTGAACACCAGACGGGGCTTGCGATCGATATGAGTGTCGAAGCTGGTCAAAGTGATGAGTTGGGTTTGCAGCTGGCTGCCATCGCACCACAATATGGCTTTGTCCTTCGCTACCCAGATGGGAAGAGCAACATCACGGGTGTGAATTTTGAGAATTGGCATTTCCGTTATGTTGGCGTAGAAAATGCCCAGTATATGGCCAAGCATCAGCTAGTATTGGAAGAATATATTCAGCTATTGAAAAAGGCTGGCAAATAAGAGGAGATTCACTTCTCTAGGTCTTGAGAATGATTTTTAGCACTCTTGAAAAAAGAGTGCTAATTTTTTGGATTTTTCTCTTGACTTTCTTTTGGATGGGTGTATAATAGAATCAAGGTTTAGCACTTGAGTGTTTAGAGTGCTAAAAAATGAAAGAGAGGTGAGGTCATGGTTACAGAACGTCAAAATGAGATTCTCAATCTTGTCGTCGATATCTTTACCAAGACCCACGAACCAGTCGGTTCAAAAGCGCTACAAGATGTGATTCAATCCAGTAGCGCGACCATTCGAAACGACATGGCTGCCCTCGAAAAACAAGGCTTACTAGAAAAGGCCCACACTTCGAGTGGCCGAATGCCTAGCCGAGCTGGTTTTCAATATTTTGTTCAGAACTCGCTGGATCTAGAGTTGATTGATGAGCAAGATGTCTACCAGGTGGTGAAAGCCTTTGATTTCGAAGCCTTTAAGTTAGACGATATCTTGGATGCTACGGCTAAGTTACTAGCCCAGATGACGGGCTACACCGCAGTCATTCAGGATGTTGAGCCGACGCGGCAGCGCTTGACTGGTTTTGAGATTGTTCCCTTATCCAATCACGATGCTTTAGCGGTTCTGACCTTGGATGAATCAAAGCCTGTCACTGTACAATTCGCCATTCCAAAGAATTTCTTAACCAGTGATTTGGAAATTTTCCATCAGCTGGTTCAAGAACGTTTCATTGGAAATACGGTCTTGGATATCCACTACCGCTTGCGGACGGAGATTCCACAGATTGTACAGCGCTATTTCAAGACGACAGACAATGTCTTGGATCTGTTTGATTACGTCTTCTCGCAACTGTTTCAAGAATTGGTTTTTGTTGAAGGAAAGGTTTCATCCTTAACCTACGCTGACCTTCAAACCTATCAGTTCTTAGATAATCCCCAACACGTAGCTCTCGAGTTGCGAGGGGGAATGCCAGAGGACCAAATGACCCAGATCCTGGTTGCTGAATCCCAAGAGAAGGCTTTGAAAAATGTGACCGTGATTAGTCATAAATTCCTGGTTCCTTATCGTGGGATGGCCCTCATGCATGTGATTGGTCCCGTAGAGATGGATTACAGGCGTGTGATTAGCCTGGTCAATGTCATCGGCCGAGTACTGGTCATGAAGTTGACGGATTACTACCGTTACCTCAACAGCAACCATTATGAAGTAAATTAAGACCAAATGAAAGGGGTGTATGCCTTGACAGAAGATATCAAAAAAGAAGACGTGAAAGAAGAGGAAGTTGCCCAAACAACTGAAGAAGTTGTAGAGGAAACTAACCAACCTTCTGAATTAGAAGAAGCACAAGCGCGTGCCGAGGAATTTGAAAACAAATACCTTCGTGCTCATGCAGAAATGCAAAACATTCAGCGCCGTGCTAACGAAGAACGTCAACAATTACAAAAATACCGTAGCCAAGATTTGGCAAAAGCGATCTTACCATCACTTGACAACCTCGAACGTGCCCTTGCCGTTGAAGGCTTGACAGATGATGTGAAGAAGGGCTTGGAAATGGTCCAAGAAAGCTTGATTCACGCCCTGAAAGAAGAAGGGATTGAAGAAATTCCAGCAGATGGAGCCTTTGACCATAACTACCACATGGCCATCCAAACCTTACCTGCAGATGACGAACATCCAGCAGACACCATCGCACAAGTCTTCCAAAAAGGCTACAAACTCCATGACCGCATCCTAAGACCGGCTATGGTAGTTGTCTACAACTAGGATATCTTGTCCGAAACGACACTAAACTATGAAAGAAAGATAAAATGCAAGCCGGAGGCTTGCAAGGAAGATATTTCCCGCCGTGGTGAAAGTTTCAGTAGCTTGTGCTACTGAAACAGGGGATTTTTGAGACAGTAGGCTCAAAAATAAGTGATGAAATCCCGAAGGGAGTTGCTCACGTCCCCACCACTTAAGGGAAATATCAAAAAAAAGAAGAAAAATCAACTAGGAGAAAAACATATGTCTAAAATTATCGGTATTGACTTAGGTACAACAAACTCAGCAGTAGCAGTTCTTGAAGGAACTGAATCAAAAATCATCGCGAACCCAGAAGGAAATCGCACAACTCCATCTGTAGTGTCATTCAAAAACGGTGAAATCATCGTTGGTGACGCTGCAAAACGTCAAGCAGTGACAAACCCAGATACAGTGATCTCTATCAAATCTAAGATGGGTACTTCTGAAAAAGTTTCTGCCAACGGTAAGGAATACACACCACAAGAAATCTCAGCAATGATCCTTCAATACTTGAAAGGTTACGCTGAAGAATACCTTGGTGAAAAAGTAACCAAGGCTGTTATTACAGTTCCAGCTTACTTTAACGATGCTCAACGTCAAGCAACTAAAGACGCTGGTAAAATCGCTGGTCTTGAAGTAGAACGTATCGTCAACGAACCAACTGCAGCAGCCCTTGCTTACGGTTTGGATAAGACTGACAAAGAAGAAAAAATCTTGGTATTCGACCTTGGTGGTGGTACATTCGACGTATCTATCCTTGAATTAGGTGATGGTGTCTTCGATGTATTGGCAACTGCAGGGGATAACAAACTCGGTGGTGACGACTTTGACCAAAAAATCATCGACTACTTAGTAGCAGAATTCAAGAAAGAAAATGGTATCGACTTGTCAAACGACAAGATGGCTCTTCAACGTTTGAAAGATGCAGCTGAAAAAGCGAAGAAAGACCTTTCTGGTGTGACTTCAACTCAAATCAGCTTGCCATTTATCACTGCTGGTGAAGCTGGACCTCTTCACTTGGAAATGACCTTGACTCGTGCGAAATTCGATGATTTGACTCGTGACCTTGTAGAACGTACAAAAACTCCAGTTCGTCAAGCCCTTTCAGCTGAAGGTTTGAGCTTGTCAGAAATTGAC
>ERZ1699241.351-NODE-351-length-10588-cov-4.644967_pt1 | contig 10588 bp, 12 predicted proteins | sample MGYA00581545_ERZ1699241 | MGnify/ENA primary metagenome ERZ1699241 (study PRJEB42319, sample SAMD00040323) | human oral metagenome | material: saliva | host: Homo sapiens | study: EMG produced TPA metagenomics assembly of PRJDB4115 data set (Metgenomic analysis of... | reverse complement strand
CTTACGCTTCCCCAACAGATATGGGTGTGAACATGGTCGGCTTTGCCATCGTGGACAATGATGCAGCGATTGAAGCCTCTAAGCAAGAAATTATCCGCCGTTACTACCAAACCATTCTAGATGTGAAAGCAGAGCGTGTCGGAAACGGAGCTATTAAGAAAATTGAACTCTTGATGAATGACTTAGGCATTTCACCAAAAGACCGCCAAGTCACCGTCCTTGCCCGTCAAAAAGAGGAAGAAACCGGTGAACCTGCCTTGGCACTAGAATTGCCGAACGGAGAAACCGTGACAGGTAAGACTTCTGACTTATTTGGTCCAACGGCAGCTGTTCTCATCAATGCCATCAAGAAATTGGCGCATATTGATAAAGAAACCAAGTTGATTGAGCCAGAATATGTGAAACCAATCCAAGGCTTGAAGATCAACCACTTGGGCAGTCGCAACCCTCGCCTCCACTCAAATGAAATCCTCATCGCCCTCGCCATTACCGCCATGAACCATCCAGAGGCAAATCTTGCCATGCAAGAATTGGGTCGATTGAAAGGGAGCGAAGCCCATTCAACAGTGATGTTGACAGACGAAGATAAGAACGTTCTTCGCAAACTGGGCATTCATGTGACCATGGATCCAGTTTACCAATACGATCGCTTGTACCGCAAATAAAGAAAAGCAAGGCTAGACCGTTGGTCCTAGCTCCATATACAGAAAATCCCCTGAGTGCCTGAACCAGTTGGCACCCAGGGGATTTTTCATAGTTTAATTGAATGGAAAATTACCTCTCCTTAAAAAGATAGAGACCCACAACCAGCATCAGAACAAGGAGAATGGGATACACCTCTTTTGGCAGTAAGTTCGTTTCCAAACTCAACCAAAGGAAAAGAATAGGCAAAATAATCGCGATCAACCATTTTACAAGATAAGATTTCATGACGCCCTCCTACTCTTCGTCTAATTAAGCTTAGTATACTTCTGCTCAATTAACCTGTCAAGGTAAAAAAATAGTTGACCCTTGGATCAACTACCTTTTGTTTTTTTTACAGCCTCCCACAGTTGTCGGATCTGTTTTCTTTGAACAGGATCCAAAAAATGAGGGGCAATTTCATTTAAAGATTCTAATACAAAGGCTCGTTCTGCCACATAGGGATGTGGCAAGATCAAGCTAGTGCTGTAACAAATCGTGTCCTTCATATAAAGCAGATCTAAATCAATTACACGCGGTCCCCACTTGATCTCACGGACACGCCCCATTTCCTGCTCGATGGCAAGTAAGGTCTCTAGTAAATCCTCTGGGGTCATCCAGGTTTCAACCTCTGCCACCTGATTCAAAAAGGTGTCCTGCTCCACTCCTCCCCAGGGTTCTGTTTCAATCCTTGTGGATGTCTGAAGAAGGCGAATGCCTCGATCCTTGAGTTTTTCTAGCGCCGTCTCTAGTTGCAGTTGTTTATCTCCCATATTGGTGCCAAGCCCAATAAAGGCCCGTTTTTTCTCCCGTTCGATTGTCACCGAACAAGTCTCGAGTGGCAAGGGAACAGGAGCCCAAGGTTTTTTCAACTCCAGACGAACTTTTTCTACGAAGGCATAGCTTTCGAAAATCTTTTGAACCAATTGAAAGGCCACCGTTTCAATCAGATCAATCTTTTCTGCCTGCATCCACTCGGTCAACTGTTCCGCCAAGATCCCGTAATGGATCGAAGCTTCCAAATCACCTGTGCGGGCAGCACGAGTCATCTCATAATCTACCCATAGGTCTAGGACAAAGCGTTGTCCCAATTCTTTTTCTGCTGGAAAAACACCATGATAGGCGTATACCTCTAAGTCCTTGATCCGTAATTGATCCACTCTCTTCACCTCTTATAGCCAGCCATTAGTGGCCCATGAGTTTATAGGCTTCATTTTTCAAGTCTTTATCTGTCGCAAGCAATCCACGCGCAGCAGTTGTCACTGTAGCAGTCCCAGGTTTACGGACACCACGCATGTTCATACACATATGCTCTGCTTCTACCCAGACAAGTGCTCCTTGTGCTCCAAGATATTCCATCAAGGCATCTGCGATTTCTACCGTCAAACGTTCCTGAATCTGTGGTTTTTTAGCGTAAACTTCGACCGTACGAGCCAGTTTGGAAAGCCCAGCCACACGGCCATTTGGAATGTAGGCAATGTGCACTTTTCCATAAAATGGTAAAAAGTGATGCTCACACATGGAATGGAAGAAGATATCCTTCTCGACCACCATATTGTTATCAATGATTTCAAATGATTTAGACAGGTGCTCTTCTGCTGTCTGCCCTAATCCTGCAAAGATTTCTTGGTACATCTTGGCAATGCGGGTCGGCGTTTCCTGAAGTCCCTCACGGTTCTCATCTTCACCGACTGCCTCGATGATCATTTTCACTGCTTCTTCAATTTTCTTTGTATCCATATCATCTCCTAGTTGGATTTTTCTGTTTTTAATAAATAAGGTCGTACCTGGCTAAGGAAGTAGAGCGACCCCGTTACAATGAGGAGCTCATTGCCTTCAGCTTGCCAGTTTTGTAGAAACTCTTGCCAGTTGACTTCCTCAAGCTGGTGGTGGTTTGCAGCAGCTGTCATCTCTTCTTGAGAATAGGCTCTTGGATCTTCAAAGGTCGTGAGGATCAAGCGACTATTTTCCAGTTCCTGCCACTGAATGAGCATCTCTTCTAAGGCTTTGGTCCGGATGCAAGTAAAAAGAATGGTCTTTTTTTGACTTGGGAACAGTTCTCGAAGACTTGCGATCAAAGGCGCAACGGCATGGGGGTTATGGGCCCCGTCCAGCAAGATCATGGGTTTTCGAGAGATCACTTCCATCCGACCAGGCCAGACAACCTGACGCAAAGCCTTATCTACCAACTCTTTTGACAAGAGTTCACGCCCTTCTCTTTCAAAAAGCACATCACAGATACTGATAGCAAGAGCTGCATTTCTGGCCTGGTGATGACCTAAGAGTGCTACTTGATAAGAAGCTGTTTCTCTTTTGGAACTGTGATAAGAAAAGGATTGGCCCGATAGACAAGAGGCCTCTAGCTCAACTTGGTAATCTCTGTCATAGGCTGTTATCGGTGCCTGCTTCTGAATCGCAATGCCTTCAATGACTTGGCTGGCTTCTGCTTCTAATTTCCCTAGAACCAGAGGAATTCCTGGCTTAATGATGCCTGCCTTTTCACGGGCGATGGAAGCCAGATCTGGCCCAAGAAGGGCGACATGATCCAAGCCAATCGAAGTGATCGCCGTCAGAACAGGCTGACAGACATTGGTACTGTCTAGTCGTCCCCCCATACCGACTTCCATGATCACATAATCCAGCTCCTCGTGAGCAAAATAATCATAGGCGATGGCCGTCATCACTTCAAATTCCGTCAACCCTTGAAAAACAGCCCTTGATTGTTCAGCTTCCAGGAGTTGCTGGTAACTATCCAGGTAGGTTTGCAGGTCTTGATCCGAAATGGCTTCGCCATTAATGGTGATTTGGTCATTGTAATGGATCAGATAAGGAGAGGTAAAGACTCCAACTCGTAAACCTGCCTGCCTCAAGAGTTGGGACAAGGTGGCAATGGTAGAGCCTTTGCCATTGGTCCCCGCAATATGGATGACCCGACAGTCTAGGTGAGGATTTCCTCTCAAAGCCAAGAGAGCTTCCATGCGCTCCAAGCCGAAATGTGGATCTTGGGAACGATAGGCCTCTAGCCAACGAAGATCCAACTGATGTTCTTTTGTCTTCATTTACTTGTATTGTTTTAAATTGGTATCTGCTGCCTCTTGGGCTTGGAAAATAGCTTGGCCCAGACTGGCTGCCATCTTGTGAAGGGGAATATCATGCACCCGCACCACTTCGACTCCTTGACTGGCTGCAATACTGGTCAAATGGCTCGAAGCCAGGTCCCGATTCCAAAAACCAGTCTCCGTTGCAGGATCTGTCTCAAATCCAGCTTCCTCAATAATATTGACCACAAAACGTTTGCGGGAGACCCCTAGAAAGATCGGATACCCCTTTTGGTGAATCGTCCCGAGTTCTTGTAATAAGAGTAAGTTCTCTCGCTTGGTCAACCCAAATCCGATCCCAGGATCCAACATAATACGATCCATCTGGACACCAGCTGCTTTCGCTACCGCAAGCGAGCGGTCAAAGAAGGTCCACATCACGTCTTGAATCGGTTCTTGAGCCATCTGTTGAAGTTCTTGCTCTGAAAAGACTGGTTCAAAACCAAAACTTGGAAAGATAGTGGAACTTGGATGATGCGGTCTTGCCATCACTGGATTAAACATGAGAACTGCGCTCGCTTCATGCTCCGCAACCACAGCAGCCATCTTAGGATCTCCAAGAAAACCAGTAATATCATTGACAATATCAGCTCCAGCTTCAAGCGCTGCGGCTGCCACCTGGGACTTCCAGGTATCCACTGAAATCAAGACATCACTTTCTTGCCGAATAGCTTCGATCACTGGAACCACGCGGTCAATTTCTTCTTGGATTTCCACATAATGACTTCCTGGTCTGGTTGATTCTCCTCCGATATCGAGGATCTGAGCTCCTTCTTGGATCAGTTTTCTCGCCTGCTGCACGGCTGCATCCACACTCGTATACTTACCGCCATCAGAAAATGAATCCGGAGTGACATTTAAGATCCCACAAAGAAGGGTCCCTTGGCCACTCAGCCATTTATTATCAATCATTTTCGTTCTCCTTTGATTCCCTTCCTACAGCATGATTGCGAACAAAAGAGGCTAGAACAAGTGTTCTAAACCTCTGAGTCTACTCTCCATACGGATTTCTGACCTTCTGTAGGATGGTTCTGCATCAAAACTCATTGGTACCTACCATTTTATCATAATTTATCATGGAAGAAAACTCTCCATACTGGCAATAAACAAAGGAGTATGACCACCGGATAATAATAAGCTAGCGCATTCAAGGTCATATGAAGGCAAATGCTATACTCGATCCGCTTGTAGCGATAAGCCACCCAAGTTAAGATCAAGGACATCCCTCCGTAAGCTACCCATTCCCCTAGGGTACTCGGTCCATGCAAGTAAGTAAAAAAGAGAGCACCAGCTAGGTAACCGATTGGTTCTGCCCCTCGAAAGATCAAACGAGGGATGATGGCCCGACAGAGCAGCTCTTCTAGAATCGGAGCAACAAGGATCACGACCATGCCCATAGCAAGAAAAGGAGCATGAGATTGCAGTTCATTCAGAGCCGCTTGGTTTGCCGTCGTACCACCTGCCTCTTGTTTCAACAAAGGATAGGCGAGCAGGTTATTAGCCATCAACAAGAGAAGAAAAAGAAAATTTCTCCCCAGAGCCGGCCAGGTTATGACCCGAACATCTAAGTTCTCCAGAGGGCTCATCTTGATGACCTTATAAAAAACAAAGAGCACCGCCACTGTCACCAAGAGAGTGAGGATAGTGATCCACCTTGCATCCATTCCTTCTTGAAGGGAATAAACCATAGTGATGAGGGGAAATTGTGAGAGAAAGAATAAGGGCACAAAAAGAAGGAGCCAGAGGGCATTCTTACATAATGGGTGCTCTCGAACAAAAGACTGTATGTTTTTCAATGGACAACCTCTTTCTTGTATAAAATAAGAAGACTGGGGCTTTCGCCTCCAGCCTTCTCACTTTATTTCAGTTTACTGATTTTTGAAACGTTCAACGTCACGCGCAATCACCAACTCTTCATCCGTTGGAATCACCAATACCTTCACACGGGAATCATCTGTAGAAATATCTCCGACAACTCCAAAGACGTTCTTTTCAGGGTCGACCTTGCAGCCAAACCAGCTGATTCCATTGATAATAGAAGAACGAACATTTACTGCATTTTCACCGATTCCTGCTGTAAAGATGATGGCATCTGCACCATTCAAGACAGCTAAGTATTGACCGATGTATTTTTGCAAACGATCGATAAAGATATCGTAAGCCAATTTAGCTTTTTCGTCTCCATTGTGCATCGCTGTATGGATATCCCGCATGTCGCTAGAAGATTCAGAAACACCCAGAAGACCTGATTCACGATTGAGGATGCGGCTAATATCTTCAGGCTTACTGAAATCCTCTGTATGTTCCATCAAGTAAGGAATAATCGCTGGATCGAGATCCCCTGTACGGGTTCCCATCATGACTCCACCTAGAGGGGTGAAGCCCATTGAGGTATCGACAGAGATTCCCTTGTCAACCGCTGTAACAGATACACCATTTCCAACGTGGCAGGTGATCAATTTCAATTCTTCTAATGGTTTTCCAAGAAGTTTAGCAGCTTCACCCGCTACATACTGATGACTGGTTCCATGAGCACCGTACTTACGGACCTTATTTTCTGTGTAATATTTGGTTGGAAGAGGGTAACGATAAGCTTTTTCCGGCATGGTTGTATGGAAAGAAGTATCAAATACCACAACACTGGTAATATTTGGACAAATCTCTCTAAAGGCGCGAATTCCAGCTGCATTTGCAGGATTATGAAGAGGTGCTAACAAAGACAATTCTTCTACTTTTCGAAGGACTTCGTCATCTACCAAGGCAGAATCCTTAAAGTATTCTCCACCAGCAACGACGCGGTGGCCCACACCTGTAATCTCATCGTAGGATTTGATAATATCAAAACGAATCAAATCATCCAACAAAATTTTTACAGCTTGTGTATGGTCCTGGATATCTAATACTTGTTTTTCAGAGCGTCCATCAAATTTAACAGTTGAAATAGAATCTTTCAAACCGATCCGTTCAATCAACCCTTTTGCAAGAACAGTTTCCTCTGGCATTTGGTACAATTGCCATTTCAAACTAGAGCTTCCTGCATTAATAGAAATTGTTTTCGACATATATTCACCTCATTAAGCGTTTTCACTTCCTCTATTATATCAGATCTTTGATCAAATTTCACTATCCTTTAACCAGTTTTGGAAACTTTCCATAAAGTGAACCACCTGGTCTTGATCCTGGAGATCGGTAAAAGGATAGACAAAGGGCTGAACAGACTCTTCTTCTTGTTTTCGTAGGACGAAAATCGTCTTAGCATAGGCTGGATTTGAAAAAAGAGATTCTGGCAAGGTCAGCATGGCAAGGATTTGAGCCTTGTCTGTTAGCCAAGCTTTCAACAGATCACTCTGAGGGCTCGTCAAGAGGTTGTTTGGAGCTAAAAAGATGGCTACTCCTTGAGGTTTCAGGTATTTCAGAGCCTGTTCCATCATGAGGTGATGGGCATAGGTATGGCCTTTGGAGCTCGCTACCTGATAGCGCTGTGCAATCGCATCATCTGGATAATAACCAATTGGAAGATCACTGACGATCAAGTCACTTTCTTTCAAAACTTGTGGGCGAACCGCATCGCCTTGTGCAAAGACAACACTGGATTCCATCACGTCTGCGATACTAGCAGATAGGTCAATCAAGAGATCATCTACTTCCAATCCTAAGTAATCAATCGTGAGGCGGCTATTGTTGACAATGGTCTCAGCGAGATTTCCGGTTCCACTTCCCACTTCTAAGACATCCAATTGGTCGCCTTTGGCCAACTGATCGATCAAAAATGTAATGATAAAACCAATCGCATCTGGTGTGAACTGGTGATTCGCTTGTAAAGGTTCTGTCTGAGCAGCTTTCATAAAAAGGAATTGGTAGGCTCTGCGCCATTCTTCCTTACTTAAACCTAGTTCTTTTAATTTTTTGCTATTATTTTTAACAATGTCTAGATCTGTCTTGCCATCCAAATACATGGCATTTTGTTCAATCAAGGCGTCATAAAAGTTGGTCGACAATTCATTTTGAATACTTTGAGTGTTTTCTAATAGATAGGTATAGGCTTGTTCAATTTTTTCGAAATTCATGATTTCCTCCGCACCCTATCATACCAAAAATTAGTCTTTTTCGCTATTTTCTGATGGCTCCTTGGTCTCATTTGAAGTCTCTTCAGAAGGCTTTTCGCTCCCTGTCTGCTCTTTATCTTTCTGCGTCTTCTTCTTTTCTTTTTTAGCTTTCTTGCTTTCTTTTTCTTCCCTCACAGGAAGGACAAACTCATAGCTTTCGCCATCCATCTTAGCCTGAGCATGAAGAAAATCAGTGTCCTGCTGTAGCTGAACAACTCCAGATTTTAAATGAATCTCTGATGTCTTCTCATCACTCTTTCTCTTTTCAAGAGCCATTTGCACCAAAGCATAGGCCCGAAGGCGATCTTGACTCGTCTTTAAGATTCGTCTCTCCGCAACCTGACGGTGCAGGTAAAACTGAAGCAAGAGACTAAAAATCGCTGCCATCAAGAGAGCGTAAAGCAAGACACCAGCCTTAACTTTTTTCATTTTGCATCGCTGGTACCACATGGTAGACATACTCCCTTTCTAGACCATCTTCAAAATTCAACCGCAGATGAAGCGACTCTCCCTCCTGCCAAATCTGACTAGAGTGAACCCCTGAAATCATAGGCTGATAGCCCCTGCCCTTATCATCTGTTTTTCGGATATCATCCCCTTTCGATTGACCAATGGCAATTGGTTTTTGATCCTGAACCAAGTAGATATGATTGTCCGCTACTTTTTCAAAATGACTCCGATCCAATTCCACCTGCAATTGTTGCTGAAAAAGTATCCATTCTTCCTGCTTTTGATGTGCCTGGTAGTCCAATTCAGCATGCAGGAGCTTGGTCAAGCCTTGAAAGACCAACACTCCCCCACTGAGCACCAAGAGAGCGACCAAGGCTTCGAGCAGGGTAAAGGCCTTGACCTTTCCGTTATTCCACATGCAGTACCACCTTCCCTTGATGATAGACCGTGAGTTGATCGGCATCTTTTTCGACTTGAACCTGAATGCCATTGGCCTCTAGATGATTTTGCCCTGTCTGAAGCGCCATTTGAGCGACAGATAAGACCTCTACCTCTTTGAAATCCGCTAGTCGCTCCTTGCGCGAACGCCGGATCTCCCCTAACAATAAGGTCGTAATCATGGCAAATAAACCCAAGGCTACCAAAGATTCTATGAGAATACTAGCGGGAACGGATGCTTTTTTTAATTTTCCCATTTCCAAGCGACAGTTGATAGGTCACCACTCCTCTCTGTGTCTGAAAGTGAACATTGGCCAGGGATGAATTGCCACCTGCACGGTCTAAACGAATAGTTTTAGGATCTTGCAAAATGACAGAATCAGGAATCTCCACCGTCTGGTAAGGCGTTTGAATCTTCCTTGCAGTCACTTCAACATCCAATTCCGTTTGCCTTGCCAGCGCTATTTTCTGGCTTTCTTGATAGAGGTGTTCAAACTCTGCAAAAAATACTTTTTCTTCCACCTGCTGAAAGCTCGTCTTGATCGATCCCGATAAGCCCAGATAGATAAAACTGACGATCATCAAGGTCAGAAGAGTCTCCACCAAGGTGAAGGCCTTAATCTGCAACCGCACGAGTTTCTCCACTATTTTTCGCATAATAGGCACGATAAGATTCTGCTTGTTTGTTGGTAATATTTCCATCAGCAATTAGCTTTGATAGAGTGGCTTGGTCATTGGTATGATTGAGCTCGTACAATTCAGCCTGGCTTTCGACCACCTTCACAACCGCTGCATTTCCTGTCTCTTTCACGGAGTCTTTTTGCTTGGTCAAATTCGGCACAAAGAGCAATAAAAGCACACTGATGATCAATAAGACCACCAACATTTCAATCAAGGAAAGTAAATTTGTCACTCGGTCAAAATAAAAAAACCTTGCAAAGCGCAAGGACACGAACTTTAAACAATCAACTAAATGAGCCTTCGCTCTACTTCGATTGTACGCAATTTATTGACCGATAGCCTACCACGGTCTGAGCCATAAGGAGCGACCCTATAACTTCCGTAGCGATTAAATGACTAGGCACGACTGGTTACGTCCAACTTTCACCCGACATTCAGAAATATATTTTAAGCACCAATACATTCTAATGTATCATCTGCACATTTTGGGCTACTTGTACTTATCTTTAGTGTTATTGGCCGATCCCTCGACCTCAAGTGCAAAACGGTTTAATTTAGCATTTCTGGTTCGGTTCTTACTGCTACGCAAGGCCTACCCAGATTGTTCTTTCACCGAAAGCGTCTATTGTCACCGCCACCGTCTGATAATGGTCTAATTACGCACAATCTCTATACTGCATACACCCTCAATCTTCTTACACTTCATGATCTCTTTCAATCACTCAAAAGAGAATTACTTATCCCTCCACAATATCTCATGGGAAGCGTAACGGGAATTATGTATACAATCCAAGCAAGGTGTCACCCTATCTACACTTGGTTATTCAGTAGATTGTTTAAAATCCGTGTACAATTATTATAGCACTGTTAGTCGTTTTTTTCAAGTAAACGATAGCATAATTGCCGTTATAACAGACAATCTCGATAATTGCCGTTATAACAGAAAAACCACTCAAATAAAACGATTGTCACGCGAAAAAGCGAACTTTACAGTAGTTTAAAACCCTTGATTTAATCGTATTTTTGGGCTTTATCATAAATGGTCACGCGAAAATCACGCGAAAGGCAATAAAAAAAGCCCTCCCGAGATGGGAGGGAAAATACATTATATAGGAACGGCCTCGAGAACTTCTA
>ERZ1699241.350-NODE-350-length-10619-cov-2.285742_pt1 | contig 10619 bp, 8 predicted proteins | sample MGYA00581545_ERZ1699241 | MGnify/ENA primary metagenome ERZ1699241 (study PRJEB42319, sample SAMD00040323) | human oral metagenome | material: saliva | host: Homo sapiens | study: EMG produced TPA metagenomics assembly of PRJDB4115 data set (Metgenomic analysis of... | reverse complement strand
AGCTGTGAGAAATGGTAGAGTAATTGCAGGTTTATATAAAGAAGGAACTAATGAATTAGTTGAAATTAATGAAGATATAGCTCTACACGAAAATGGTAATAAAATTACTTCATTAGCTAAAAAATATTTAGGTAAATATAAGGTTGCTATTTCAACTAATAAAAAGAATTATGGGGTGAAATATATTGCTACACGTACATCTTTTTACAATGGTGATGTACAGTTAACTTTTGTAGCTAATACTGATAAAATTAAAAATCTAGATAAAGTTGTTAACGAAATTAAACGTGAGCGTATAGTTAAAAGTATTATTTTAAATGTTACAAATGATAATGATCATTTAGTAATGGGAAGTGAGAATATTACTCTATATGGAGCAGATTATATTGTTGAGAAAATTGGTGATATTAAATATGAGTTATCAGCAAAATCATTCTTCCAACTTAATCCATTAGCTACGAAAAAATTATATGATAAAGTAGTAGAGTTTGCTAATTTTAAAGAAACAGATGTTGTTCTTGATGCATTTTGTGGAGTAGGGACTATTGGGCAATATGTAAGCTCTAAATGTAAAGAAGTTTATGGTGTAGATATTGTTTCAGATGCAATCAAAGATGCCAATGATAATGTTAAATTGAATAATCTAACTAATTGTACATATGTAGCAGGAGACGCTAATAAAATTGTACCTCGTTGGAAGAAAAAAGGAATCAATTTTGATGTTGCTATAGTTGATCCACCTCGCGTAGGATTAGGACACTTAGCTAAAAACTTTTTAAATGTTGATGCTAAGAAAATTGTTTATGTGAGTTGTAATCCATCAACATTTGCACTTGACTTAAAAGTTCTTACTAGAAAATATAAAATTAGACGTATTCAACCAGTTGATATGTTCCCTGGTACAGCAGCTGTAGCAGCGGTAGCCGAGTTAACTAGAAAGTAAGATAGATAGCTTTAGGTTGTCTTAGGGAGAATAAAAATGAAAAAAATGTCTGTATTAGGGATTGGTCCAGTTTATGTAATTAGCTGTTTAATAATAACAATACTATCAATATACATATTTGAAAAAGGTTTTTTGAACTCTGGAAAAGTATATGAGCTAAAAGGTTTTATGGTATTAACCGGAGCTGTATGTATTGCTTTAGGTATAGTTTTATGGCTAAATGCAGTAGTATCTCAGAAAATGGTAAAAGCAATAAAAAATAATAAGCTTTTAACGACTGGGGTCTATTCTATAGTAAGAAATCCTGTATACTCAGCTTTTTACTTTGTTTTAACAGGATCATTACTAATAGAAGCAAATCTATGGTTAATGATACTTCCGATATTATTTTGGATATATATGACAGTTTTATTGAAACTAACTGAAGAAAAGTGGTTATTAGATACTTTTGGAGAAGAATATATTAAATATTGTAGTAAGGTAAATAGAGTTTTTCCTTGGTTTCCTAAGAAGTGAATAAATTAACAAATAGGAGTGATTAATTTGGATAAAAAATTAGAACTATTAAAAAAAGAGATAATGTCAGATAGTGACAATAAAAAATATACGGATGAAGGTATAGAGCCTCTTTTCTCAGCACCTAGCACAGCAAAAATATTAATTATTGGTCAAGCTCCGGGAATAAAAGCTCAGGAAAGTAGAATATTCTTTAATGATAAAAGTGGTGTTAAACTAAGAGAGTGGATGGGGATTGATGATGATATTTTTTATAAATCAGGTTTAATAGGTGTAGTTCCAATGGATTTCTATTATCCTGGAAAAGGTAAAAGTGGAGATTTACCTCCAAGAAAAAATTTTGCTCCAAAATGGCACGAAAAAATATTGGAATTAATGCCTAATATCGAACTAATTATTTTAGTGGGAAAATACGCTCAAGATTATTATTTACATAAAAATAAAAAATCTAATTTAACTGAAACAGTATTTCATTATGAAGAGTATGGTCCACTATATTTTCCAATAGTTCATCCATCACCACTAAATTTTAGATGGCAAAACAAAAACCCATGGTTTTTAGAAAATGTAGTGCCAAAATTAAAAATAAGAGTTTCAGAAATTTTGGATAAATAAGTAAAACGAAAAAAAGAACAAGTGAAAATTATACGCTTGTTCTTTTTATTTTTTAAACTTGGAAGTAAGTTGAAGTTAATGGTATAAATGTTGATATATTAGTGATAGAATTTATTTGTAATAATATTTGTTATTTTTGGTATTGTTTCGGTTTTTGCTTGATAATCAATTTTTATTTTTGTACAATAGTTATAGGAATTAATAAGGAGTGAATCTTATGGATAATAATAGAGATTTTGACCGTGAGATAGAGAGAATAAGAGCTATAGAAAATACGAAAGAGTATCAAGATAGGTTAAACTTATTACGTAATCAGATGAGTAATAATTTGTTTTGGAAGAGAGCACTACCTATAGTCGCTTTTTTTGCAATTTTTATTATTGTACAATTTAAAGTATATGGAGCTATAGCTGTAGCTTTACTCTATTTTTTTGTTTATCTCCCTCAATCAAAAAAAAGAAAGCAATTATTTAATGGTAAACAACGTACTAATGAAGAAATTTTTACAGAAGATTTTTTAGATCCAGTACTTAAAGAAATTTTTCCAAATGTATCTTTAAATTATCATGGTGGATATCCAATAGATATACTAAAATTTTCTACACCTAATTCAAAAATATATAATCAATTTTGTTTATTAGCTTTTAATGATGCTAGTGATTTAACAGTATGTAATTTACACTCTTATCACCAAGAGACTAGAACAAGAACAGTGGGTTCTTCGACTGAAACATACACGGTAGATGTTACTGATTTTGATGGTCAAGTCTTCTCATTACGTGTAGCAAGTAATTTAAATGGTTATATAAGAGTAGTACCGACTAAAAAATCTTTCTTCTTAAAAAGAGAGGTACAGCACAATTATCCAAAATTATTGCAGGGTGAAGTGAAAATAGATACTGAAGATATAAACCATAATGAGAATTATAATATCTATTGTACAGATGAACTATCAGCGAGAAAATTCTTAAGTCCTAGGGTTTTAGAATGGTTTGATAATAATATATCACAAAATGCCGTAAGTATGTTCGTTAATAATGATAGGTTATATATTTCACTTAACACAAAGTATTTCCTATTTATGCCGCCTACATCATTTGATCAGATTAAACAATTATCTATGGTAGAAGAGTACAAAAAACTTAGAATGGCTGTAGATTATATAAGAAACTTCACAAAAATATTTCAAATACAGGAATAACCAATAAAGGAGAAAGAAAATGACAATTGGAATTATAGTAATAGTTATAGTAGTATTAATAGCTCTTTGGTTTATTAACCAAAGCAACCAGCTAAATAGGTATCAAGTTTCAATAGAAGAATCTAAAAAAAATATTGATATTATTTTAGTAAAAAGATATGATACAATTTCTGAAATGTTAAAAGTAGCTAAATCATATGCTAAACATGAGGAAAAAGTATTTACAGAGCTTGTTACATTACGTCAAGGTGGTTCAATTCAAGAAACAAATCAAGTTTTAGCTAACCAAAATGATGTATTAACTCAAATTAGAGCAGTTGGAGAAAGTTATCCAGAACTATTTTCTTCTAAACAATATGAAAACTTACAAAGAGAAATTGCTGAAGAAAATGAAGATTTAGCAGCATCTAAACGTATCGTGAATAGTAACGTTAGAATAATAAATCAAGCAATCGTATCATTCCCAACATCATTAGTAGCTTCAATAAAAGGATTAAGACAGTTTGAATTTTTAAATGAAGATACTACAGGAAAAAGAGATCTAAAAGATTTAGATTATAATGTTAATTAATAAACTTAAAAAGATAAACTTAGAAAAATTATTTCTAAGTTTATTTTTATGGTATAATGAAGATTAGTGGTGTTTTTTGCTAGGGATAGTCAATATAACATTATTTTAGAAGAAGATTTAATAATTGAGCGCTGATTTCATGAAGAATAACTTTTTGAAGTTGGTGTTTTTTAGTTATCGGGATTAGGTTGTTGGTATATTATTACATCGAATTATCTTTGATATTTCAATAGATGAATATAGTATGGTATAATATTTAAGTGAAATAAATAGGAAAGATTTAAGATGTAGGGGCTGACCCGAAAGACCTAAATTTTAACAAAGTGTATATGAGAACTCATAGACGCAGTGGTTTATTGATATCTAAATTCGCTTTATAAAAGGCTTTTTAGATATCTAATAAACTGTGCGGGGGTGACTCTGAAAAATCGATTTCTACGAAATCACGATTTTTGAGTTGCGCCCTTTCTAATTGATAGTGAGGTGATTAAATGAGTAAAGTTGCAGGTAAGGTAACAAAAGTTGATAGCAAAGGATTATATATAAAATTAGAAAATGGTAAGGATGCATTTTTACCAAAGGAAAATATGTTTATAGGTAAAAAGAAAAAGCTAGAAGAGATTTTTTCTGTTGGTTTTGTTATTAAAGCCGAGGAGAAGAGTACAAAGGATTCTTTAGTGATTTTGACACAAAAGGAGTTGAAGCAAGCTGAAGGTGAGAAGAAAAAAGTAGAGAAAAACTCTAAGGAAAAACAGAACAAAAAGAAAAATAAACCAAAATCACCGATTAAAAAAGAAGATAAAGAACAACCTGAAGTTCAGAAAAAACAAGAAGTGCAGGAAGAAAATCAGGAGCCTAAACAGGAGACAAAAACTCTAAAAGATTTGAAAAAACTTCAATTTATAGGGAATATGAAGATTTCTGTAGGGAAAGGTAAGAAGAGTAATATTACTGAGCTATCTGAGGAGAAAGAGGAGAAAAAAGAGATTCCTCCAGCGCCAGAAGGATTGCTAGAGGATATTATTGCGACGACAAAGCAAGCTGAAGTTAAGTTCGAAAAAATTAAGAAAGAACTTCAGGAGAGAGGTTACCTAGATGGACATTAATATTTTATGGCAAAAGACTGATAAAATAGCACTAGGTCTATCAGGGGGAGTGGATTCTATAGCTTTGTTTCATCTGCTTGTTACAAAGTACAAAGAGAGTTATAAAGAATTAGTGGCGTTCCATATAAATCATGGTCTAAGAGAACAATCCTATGAAGAAGCCGAGTTCGTAGAAAATTTTGTCAAAAACTACAATGTTAAGTTTTACAAAAAAGATCTAAATATGAAAGATTTAGTAAGAGATAGTCACACGTCAGAGGAAATGCTTGCAAGAAAACTACGTTATGAAGCCTTTGAGGAGATGTCTTTATTAGAAGGTGACGTGAAGTTAATAACTGCTCATCACAAAAATGATCAGGTAGAGAATATCCTTATGAGGATCCTTAGTGGACGTAGTATGGATTATAACTTGATGATAGAAGAGAAGACGACTATTGGGGAGCTAGCGGTTTATCGCCCGTTATTAAATGTATTAAAAATAGACCTTGAGCAGTATGCCGATAAAAATGACTTAAAATACTATGTTGATTCAACAAACTTTGATACTGATTATACGAGGAATAATATAAGGCATAACATTGTACCATTGTTAAACGATGTAAATACAGCGAGTTTTGATAATTTGATTAATTTTTCTAGTTATTATCAAAATATTAATACTGAGTTGAAAAATAAGGTGTTAGAAGTAAAAGATGATTATGTGATTTTAAACGAAGACGATAAAGTTGAATTAGATAAGAAAAAATTATTAAAAAATACCAAAGAAGAGATTTATTTCTTGCTACGAGATATATTAGCAAATAATTTCGGTATTTTTGATGTGAAACAAAAGGCGCTTTTTACAATAATAGAAGACTTAAAAAATAGAAATAACAATAAAAGTTATGATTTAAAAAATAATTTAAAAATTATTAGCGAATATAATAGTATTTATGTTCATAAAATCGAAAAAAAATGTTATAATGATAAGATAGAATTAATAATAGATGAAGTGGATATTGATAAAGTTTATACATTTCATCAGAGTAATTTTCTAATAACGACAACTAACAACTCATCCGAGGTTGGATTCAATAAAGAAGATTTGCCTTTAATAGTTACGACTAAGAGGTATGGCGATAGGATTCAAAGAGGTAAGGTTAGCAAAAAACTTTCACGCCTTTTTATCGATGAAAAGATTCCTAAGGAACTTAGGGACAAACTTCCAGTAATTCGCAACAAAGATGGAGTTTTAGGAGTTTTAGGAATAAATACTAAAGTCAACAAAAACAAAAAATATGATTATTATATAAACACGAAAGGATAAAACAGTGGAAAATTTATTAAAAGATATCGAGAAAGTTCTATTTACACACGAGGAAATCGTTGTTGCTAGTAAAAGAATCGCTAAACAAATTGAAGAGGATTATAAAGATAAATGTCCTGTTCTAATTTGTACATTAAAAGGGGCATTACCTTTTATGGCAGAACTTTTAAAACACATTGACATTCACGTAGTTACTGACTTTATGGATGTATCTAGTTATCACGGAGGAACTGAATCTTCTGGTGTAATCAAAATCAAAAAAGATTGCGGAATGGATATTGAAGGACGTCACGTAATTATCGTTGAAGATATCGTAGATACAGGAAGAACGCTTAAAGCGCTTATCGAAAACTTAAAAGAAAGAAATGTTGCTTCAGTAGCATGTGCTTCATTAGTAGATAAACCAGAAACTCGTGTAGTTGATGTTGAAGCTGATTACATCGGTATAGTTTCACCAAATGAATTCCTAGTAGGATTTGGTTTAGACTATGATGAAAGATATAGAAACTTACCTTATATCGGTGTTCTAAAAGAAGAAATTTATTCATAGTAATATTTTAATCAAAAAAGGTCAAAATATTAGTCAAACTTTAGTTATATATGGTAAAATAAATTATGTTTAGAAAAATGATAGGAGGAAGATTGTCTATATGAATAATAAAAAAAGGCAAAACCCTATCCTTGGTATGCTTGCGTTAATCGTAATTGCGATTGGATTATTTGCGTATTGGCAGCAAGACTTACCTGGGACAACTGAAAAAATAGACTATGCTAAACTTGTTCAGACTATTAAAGACGACAAGGTTAAAGAAATAAGTCTACAAAGAAAAGATGAGAACTATAATGTTAAAGGTACTTACACAGATGGTAATAAGAACTTCGAGAGTGTAGTTGCAGCATCTGATTCTGAAGTACAAAAACAAATTAATGAAAAAGCTAAAGATGGAAAACTAAGTGTAGTAGAATATAAGCCAGCTGAAAAAACTGGAGCAATTCTATCATTCTTAGGTCAGATTATTCCACTTATCTTGTTTATGGGTGTTTTAGTTTTCTTTATGACACAAATGCAAGGTGGCGGTGGAGGCAAAGTAATGAGCTTCCAAAAATCTAAAGCTAAAAAAATCGATGGTGGAGAAGCGAAAGTTACATTTAATGATGTAGCTGGAGCTGATGAAGAAAAACAAGAACTTGCTGAAATGGTTGAGTTCTTAAAAGACCACCGTAAATTCACTAAGATGGGTGCTAGAATCCCTAAAGGTGTCCTACTTGAGGGGCCTCCAGGGACGGGTAAAACTTTACTAGCTCGTGCTGTAGCTGGTGAGGCAAAAGTACCATTCTTCTCAATCTCAGGATCTGACTTCGTTGAGATGTTCGTAGGGGTTGGGGCAAGTCGTGTTCGTGACCTATTCAAAGAAGCTGAAAAGAATGCGCCATGTATCATTTTCATCGATGAGATTGATGCTGTAGGACGTAAACGTGGAAGCGGAGTAGGTGGAGGAAATGACGAACGTGAACAAACTCTTAACCAACTTCTTGTTGAAATGGATGGATTCGATGGTGAAAAAGGTATTATCGTAATTGCAGCGACTAACCGTGCTGATGTATTAGATAACGCACTTAGAAGACCTGGACGTTTTGACAGACAAATCAAAGTTTCTACTCCAGACGTAAAAGGTCGTGAAGCAATTCTTAAAGTACACGCTAAAAACAAACCGCTTGCTAAAGATGTTGAGCTTCGTTCATTAGCTGAAAAAACTCCAGGGTTCTCTGGGGCTGACCTTGCTAATATACTAAATGAAGCAGCACTTTTAGCGGCACGTGAAAACAAAAATGCAATTGAAAAATCTGATTTAGATGAAGCTATGGACAGAGTAATCGGTGGTCCAGCTAAACGTAGTAGAGTTTATACTCCAAGAGAAAAACGTTTAGTAGCCTACCACGAAGCTGGACATGCTATTGTAGGTATGGTTCTTGATAGCGCGGATAAAGTACAAAAAGTTACTATTATTCCTCGTGGGGATGCAGGTGGATATAACCTGATGATTCCAGAAGAAGAGAAATACTTCCAAACTCGTACAGATTTAATTGATAAAATTTGTGGTCTATTAGGTGGACGTGCAGCAGAACAAATCTTCTTCAATGAAGTTTCTACTGGGGCTCACAATGACTTTGAACGTGTAACTGCAATCGCACGTGCAATGGTTACAGAGTACGGTATGAGTGATGTTGTAGGACCAATGCAAGCTCCATTCCACGATCCATATGGTGGACGTCAACTTTCAAGTATCGGTAACTACTCAGAAGAAATGCTGAAAGAAATCGATATCGAAGTTCGTAAAATTATTAACGAATGTTACGCTAAAGTTCTTCACATTATTGAAACTCACAGAGAACAATTAGAACTTATTGCACAAACACTTATAGAAGTTGAAACAATCGATAGAAAAGAAATCGTTGCTCTTTACCAATTTGGAAAAATGCCAAAAGACTTAGATGAAAGAGAAGCAGATCAACTAGATAAAGTAGTTAATAAGAAATACTACGAAGAAGAGGCTCGTAGAGCCAAGGAAGAAGCTGAGAAAAAAGCTCAAGAAGAGGCTGAAAACGAAGAAGATAAAGTTGAAAAGGTTGAAGAAAAAGACCTAGAAGACGAAAAACCAAAAGGAAAACCTTCTGACGAAGAATAAAAAATAAACCCTAGATTTGGAATTAACCAAGTCTAGGGTTTTGTTATATTCTTTTGAAAAGTTATTATATCGGTGTTTAGATGATATTTATAATCTAAAGCGAGCGATAAATGAGCGATAAATGAGCGATAAATCCTATTTTCTCACTTTTCTTCTCGTAAAGAAGTGGAATGTCGAGATTACTAATCCAAGAATAATTATGTAAATTACTTGAGAAAATACTAATGGTGTAAAGTGATTTTTCAGGATAAATATATTAACTCCAACACCTATAATTGCAGCTATACTTAACATAGAAAGTAGTGTAAGTTTGTATTTATTCAGAGGTAGGCTGACTTTAGCCACCATACATAATCCATTTATCAACGCAAGAAGGAAAGAGATAAATTTCGCTTGTGAATTATCTGTGATGGCAAAGTTCGTCAGTAGTACTGTAGCTACTAAAATACCACCACCGATCGCAGCGTTTGTCAGTATGTCCTTCATGAAGTTATTGCTTACTTTTTCTTTATTCGCTTCAAAAGTCAGGAAGAAGGATGGAATACCGATTGTTATTGCTGAAATTATCGTAAATTGAATCGGGATAAACGCAAACTCCAAGGCGAAGATTACACTAAGTATTGAGAAGACAATCGAGAAGAATGTCTTTGTTAGGAATAGTGAAGCTACCTTTTGAATGTTATTAATAACACGACGACCTTCCATAAGTATATCGTAAAATACTCCGAAGTCATCTGTTAAGAATACGATATTTGATACGCTTTTTGCAGCACTAGTAGCACCATTCATAGCAAAACTAATATCAGCTTTTTTAAGGGCAAGAACATCGTTAACCCCATCCCCACTCATAGCGACAGTCTTTCCAGCTTTTTGTAATACGCCTACCATTTTCTGTTTTTGTTCAGGGGTAACACGTCCGAAAATATCATTCTCAAGAACAGTTTTTTCAAAGCCCTCTTCAGTCACTTTAGTCATATCAATAGCCTTAGCATCTTCTTTGAAACCAGCTTTCTTAGCAACACCGTACACGGCAATATGATTATCTCCACTGATTATTTTTACTTCAACTCCTTGTGATTCGAAGTATTTGAATGTTTCTTTTGTGTTTTCTTTAATTTCATCTGATAGAACTACATGTCCTATAAGTTTCATATTAGTAGGGATGTTTGTACTGTCTTCAGTATAGGCTAGCGATAATATTCGATAACCTTCTTTTTTTAGATTCTCATAATATTCATCCATTTCAGAAGAGAAGCCTAAAAATTCATATGCTCCGAAGAAATATGTTCCGCTATTTTGTAGTTTTATAAATGAATATTTATTTTTACTAGAAAAAGCTCCTAATTCTTCTACATCCCATTGTTTTTTGCACGTTAGATGATTCTTTAAAGCTCTAGATGTTGCATTTTCATCATCGAAGTATGCAAGATAACTTGATAATTTTTCTGCAACTTCATCATCAATTTCTACAACATTCATATTACCTGTAGTGATAGTTCCTGTTTTATCGAAACAAAGGACATCGACTCTGGCAAGAGTTTCCACGCAGTATAATTCTTGAACTAGAACTTTCTTTTTAGCAAGTTTCATCGCAGCAACTGCAAGAGAGACACTGACAAGAAGGATTAAACCTTCTGGAATCATACCTACTAAAGCTCCAGCACTACTCAAGAC
>ERZ1699241.343-NODE-343-length-10757-cov-2.415146_pt1 | contig 10757 bp, 6 predicted proteins | sample MGYA00581545_ERZ1699241 | MGnify/ENA primary metagenome ERZ1699241 (study PRJEB42319, sample SAMD00040323) | human oral metagenome | material: saliva | host: Homo sapiens | study: EMG produced TPA metagenomics assembly of PRJDB4115 data set (Metgenomic analysis of... | reverse complement strand
TAATGCTAGTTGGAGACTTTTAAAAGTAGGTGGAAAAAAAGTAGTATTATTTTTACTATGTGCAATAGGGCTAGTAATATTACAAAATGTAGTAGCCCTAGGAATAGGTTTAGCAACTAGTGTAGATCCATTAGTTGCGCTTTTAACAGGTTCGACAGCAATGACTGGAGGACATGGTACAGCAGCAGCTATGGCACCAATAGTTGAAGATTTAGGTCATACAGGAGCAAAAAGTGTAGCTATAGCGGCAGCTACTTTTGGTCTAATAGCAGGTTCAAGTTTAGGTGGACCACTAGCAACTAGGCTTATAAGAAAGAAAAACTTAAAAGTTAAACCTCAAAAAATTGAAGATAAACAAAAGAATGATGAATTTTTATTTGATAATGTTGTAAAAAAATTAGATGGTGAAAATTTTGCAAAAGCATTTTTCTTAATTTTACTATCAATGTTTATAGGTAGCTATGTATCAAGTTATTTAAATCACTATTTAAATTTCCCAAGTTATATCGGACCTATGTTAGTTGCCGCGGTTTTGAGAAATATTTCAGATTCAACAACAACGTTCGACCTTCATTATGAAGAGGTTCATATATTAGAAGATGTTTCGTTGAATTTATTCTTAGGAATGGCAATGATAAGTTTAAAACTATGGGAATTAGGTAGTGTAGCAGGTCAATTAGCTTTATTATTAATTGGTCAAGTAGTACTTGCTTATCTATTTATATACTTTATTACATTTAAAGTTATGGGAAGCAACTATGATGCCGCAGTTTTATCATCAGGACACGCAGGATTTTCTTTAGGAGCAACACCTAATGGAATTGCTAATATGCAAAGTGTCTGCGATAAATACAAGTATTCGTATATAGCATTCTTCGTTATGCCAATAGTTGGTGCACTATTTATAGACTTCTTTAACGTTGCTATAATAAGTGGATTCTTCTCATTCTTAGCAAGATAATAAATAAAAAACATGTAAAGAAAGTACTTAACTACTTCTTGACATGTTTTTTATATTAAAGAAAGTTTACAATTATTATTTTATTAAACTAATCTCTTTCAATTTTAGTGATTCCGCGCATGTATGGACGAAGAACTTCTGGTACTGTGATAGAACCATCTTCATTTTGGTAGTTTTCAATTATAGCCGCTAGACAACGTCCTACCGCTAATCCAGAACCATTTAATGTGTGAAGGAATTCAACTTTTCCAGTGTCTTCACGTTTGAAACGCATATTTGCACGACGTGCTTGGAAATCTGTACAGTTTGAACAAGAACTGATTTCTTTATAAGCGTTATAACTTGGTAACCAAACTTCGATATCGTAAGTTTTAGCACTAGAGAATCCAGTATCTCCAGAACATAAAGTAATTACACGATATGGTAAGTTTAATTTTTTAAGAATGTTTTCAGCATGTCCAGTCATTATTTCTAATTGTTCATATGAATTTTCAGGTTTAGCGAAACGAACCATTTCTACTTTATTAAATTGGTGAAGACGGATTAATCCACGAGTATCACGACCAGCGCTTCCTGCTTCAGATCTGAAACAGATACTGAATGCTGTAACACCTTTTGGTAACATATCTTCAGTTAAGATTTCTCCGTTGTAGTAGTTTGTTAATGGAACTTCTGCAGTAGGGATAAGAGTTAAACCTTCAGATTCTACTGTATATACGTCTTCAACGAATTTAGGGAATTGACCTGTACCGAATAGAGCAGTTCTATTAACTAATTGAGGTACCATAAATTCTTCATATCCGTGTTCAACAACGTGAGTATCAATCATAAAGTTAATTAGTGCACGCTCAAGCAGTGCTCCGGCTTTTTTGTAGAATACGAATCTGCTTCCAGAAATTTTAGATGCACGTTCGAAATCTGCAATATCTAATTCTTCAACTAAATCCCAGTGAGCCTTCGGTTCAAAATCAAACTCTCTAACTTGTCCAATACGACGAACTTCGATGTTCTCATCCTCATCTTCACCAATAGGAGTCTCATCAGAGATAAGGTTAGGGATTCTAATAATTTTTTCGTTAATTTCTTCAGCGATTTGTTTAACTTCAATATCACGAGTTGTAATTTCATCAGAAACGTGTTTCATATCTGCGATTACATCTGAAGCATCTTCACGTTTTCTTTTTAAGATAGCAATTTCTTCACTTTTTTTGTTGCGAAGTGCTTTTAAATCTTCTACTTGTACAAGTAGCTCACGACGTTTTTTATCTAAGTCGATAAGTAAGTCAACTACATCTGTTTCTAAGTTTCTTGCTGCTAACTTTTCTTTTACCATCTCAGGATTTGCTCTGAATAATTTAATATCTAACATAATTGTATGCTCCTTCTAAATAATTTATTTTGATTGAATTTTTACAAGTAAAATAAAAAGTCCCTTACGTCAAAGACGCAAGGGACGATTAATTTATATACCGTGGTTCCACCCAAATTCAATCTAAAAGATTCTTGAAATTTAATTTGATATTATTTATAGTAGAATTTTAAAATAAACAATAAGTACTTTCAGCATTTGTACTCTCTCTGGGAATGTTCTTAGATTAAAACATGTCTATAATCAAATTTTATATATTTATTTAATATAATTTTACTCTATTTTTATCTTTTTTGTCAAGTCTTTTTAGATTATTTTTCTTCCGTTGAATTATTTGAAGTTACTTCTGTTGGAGTAGTTGTGTTGTTAGAAGATTCTTCTTTTTCTGTGTTGTTTTTTGGTTCTACTGTAGTTGTATTGCTATTGCCATTAGAAACTTCGTTTTCTGAGTTAAGAGTCGTACTATTTTTATTTTCTGTTGAAGCTTCTTTTGGTTTAGCATTTGCCAATAATGCAGCAAGTAATCTATCGATATCATTAATTAATATCGTTTCAGCTTTTCCGCCAAGTGTGAAGTTCACCGCTTTTCCATATGGTGTTTCAATAATATTTAATGAATCTGTAGAAAGTTTAAAGATTCCTGCAAGTAAGTTTACTTTTGCAGTTTCTTCTGGAGTAAGTTCTACTTTTTTATTATCTGTCGTATTATTTTCTTCTTTAGGTGTACTTACTTCATTGTTTGGTTGATTTCCAGTGTTACTGTCATTGTTTGTGTTATTATCTTTTTCTTCTGGTTTCACTTCAGTGGCTGGAGTAGCAGATTCAGGTTTCTCTGTTGTTTTATTTGCATATTTTTCAAAATCTGCTTTATCATATTTGGCATTAGAGAATTCAATTGGGAATGAAGGATCGTTAGCTTCTTTAGTGAATTGATCAGCTGAAGAGCGTAGTGTTACACCATCACTGTCAGTTTCATTTAATTTATTATATTTTTCACCGAATTCAACTTTTGAACTTTCATTGTGTTCTAGCGCGTAGTGAAGAGCGTTTTTAGCATTAATAAGTCTTGTTACAAGTGTTCTCATTGGTGTTTTAGTGATGAATGCTTGAGATTCATAAGAATCTTTTACAAGAGAAGCAAGTTCTTCACGTAGTTGGTTATCAATTTTATCACTATCTATATTTTCTAAGAAGTATTTAATGTAACTTACAGTTGTAATACTTTCACGATCTTCGAATTTTTGAAGTTCATCTAACATATGACTAACTTTGTTTAGTGTATTAGCATCTTTATTTGAGCTAGCTTCATTTAACTCGTTAGTTAAGTCAGTTTTTGAAAGACCATATTTTTCAATATCAGTGTCTTTGATTCTATTTGGTAGAGTATTATATTTTTTAACTAATTCATCATTTTTAGAAGTATCCGCATTAGCTTTTTCTTGGATGTATTTTTTGTCAAAATCATTTAACATCGCAAGATATCCATTAGTAGAGTTAGTTGGTAATTCTTCTATTGTTGCACGTAATTGATCTAGTGCACGATTTACACGGTTTGCTTGTTTTTTATCATTGCTGTGTTTAGCAAGGTTATTAGCTTTAAGTTCCTCGATACGTTTGAATACAGCTTCTTTATCGAAGTCTCCAGAAACATAGTTTCCTGTGATATTAGGAATTCTATTTTTGTAATAGATGTCTGCTCCTTTAGATAAAATTTTAACAAAGTGATCATGATCTCCATGAGGAATTACAAATTTATCGCCATCACGTTTAATTTTATCTGCAGGAATACCTGTACGTTTTGATAAGGCAAGTAATTCATTTTCAAAATCCACTTCATCGTCACCTGTAACCTCTGGAATATGGAATTTCTCACGAGGAATTAGGTATGGGTGAATATGTGTTGGATCATAAGCGTGAGCTGGTTCATTAAATACGAAGAAATCTTTTGTCACTTTAACAGCTTCTTTTGGTACACCGTAGACTTCAGCGATGTAATTAATTTGTTTTTGAATTTCTTCAGTAATATTTACGTCAGTCTCATCAATATGAATTGCATTTAATAATACAGTGTGACTATGATCACCATGAGGATAAGTTAATGCTTGACCGTTTTCAGTTTCTACTAATTTAATAAGTTTAGGGTCAATTCCGAGTATTTTAGCAAGATGATTAATTTTTTTAATTACTTCTTCAGAATAATTTTCTTTATTTTCTGTATTATTTTCTTCTTTGTTGTTTTCTGCTGGCTTTTCAGTAGGAGCCTCAGTTACATCGTTAACATTAATATTATCTAATAATGTTGTTTTACCGTCATATGAAAGAGCATCTCCTTGTGCTGTAGATACATATTTAATTGTGTTTTTATCGATGTTATTTTTGCTTGATAAGTAATTTATTTTTTCAGTTACTTTGTCTTCTAATTCTTTATACTCTTTTTTAGCTTGTTCTAAATATTTTTCAGGAATTAATTTTTCAAATTTAGAATTCACTAGTTGCTTATAGTATACAAAATGTTGGTGTCCATTATGATCAATCACTAATCCTAATGAAGTCGGAGTACCAACAGTATTTTCATTTAAAATAAATCCATCACTAGTCTCAAATTGTACACCTGCAAATGATAAAACGCTAGGTCTTACAACTGGTTCTTCTACTTTTGGTTTCTCTTCGTTTTTCACTTCAGGTAAAGAAGGAGTAGGGATAACTGGAGCTGGTTTGACATCTTCAACAGGTTTTTCTACTTTATTCACTTCAGGTAAAGTTGGTGTAGGAATAGCTGGAGCTGGTTTGACAGTTTCAGCAGGTTTCTTTACTTTATTCACATCTGGTAAAGAAGGAGTTGGGATAGCCGGAGCTGGTTTAACAGTTTCAGCAGGTTTCTCTACTTTATTCTTTGGAATATAGTGGAAATGATCTCCATGGCGTACTGTATATCCATTTTCATCTTCAGCTACTATATCTTTTGGATCAAATTTATAATCATCTCCGTGTTCTGATGAGTGTTCATGATGGTCATGATGATTGTCATTTACTATATTAGTTTTTGGAGTGTTTACTACTGTTGTATTAGTGTTATTAGTTGTAGTTCCTTGATTATTTAATAAATATTCCCATTGTGTTCCTCTTAATTGAGAATATGGAATTATATGTTGGTGATTACCGTGTTGAACTATAAAACCAAAACTGTTTCTTCCTATAATATCACTCTCACCCTTGAAAATATAGCCATCACTCGTTGGTGTTGTTACTCCTGCAGCTGATGATGCTAAAGAAGGGTTAACTCCAGATTCTTTTGCTTGTGATAATTGTGAAGCTGATAATTCACTTTTCTTAATATAGTGGAAGTGATCTCCATGACGAACTACGTAACCATCTTGAGTCTCACTTACGATATCTTTTGGATTAAATGTGTAGTTATCTCCACTTCCTTTAGATTCGCTAGATTCTCCATGGTGATGGTGGTGATGTGCATGTGCTGAAATTTCTTTTCCAGTACTTTCGTCAACAACATTATTTTGAGTAATACCTTCTTTTGGATAGTAGTAATATTTACCATTAACTTTTATTACATATCCCTCTGCAAGTTCATACTGAATATCTTCATTTTTTAGTTTATAGTCTTTATTTTTATAAACTAGTGAATCAAGAATTTTAGCGTTGTAAGGTACTAATCCTTTTTCATAGTGGCTATGGTCACCATGAAGTGTAACATAACCATCTTCAGTAATTTCACTTACAACTACTGAGCTAACTTTGTCAGAGTAATTAATTTTTTTTGCTTGTGCTGTATTTTGCACTAGTGGTGCAGTTTCATATTTATGAAGCTTTCCATATTCATATCCAGAAAATACTGCCAGTCCAATTACTAATGAGCCACAAGCACCAGTAATAATCATATTTTTTTTATTCATACATATTCTCCTTAATAATATAATTCGTAATAATTTCGATTTATTATAACATGTTTAACCTTTCTTGTAAATAGGTATCTTTACGATTTGCTATCTTGTAAAATTAATATTTTTATATTTTCTTCGTATTTTAAAATATATCTTTAATTTAATAAATTTTCACAATTACGTCTATTTAGAAAATTATATTTATTGTCAATGTGCAAAAATCTTATTAATAACAATAGGCTTATAAATTTAACTTGAAAACATAAAAAAATGGATACCAACTGCATAATACAGTATGATATCCATATGTTTTTTATGTTTATTTAGTTATATATAATTTTTCTTTTTTCTTATAATACTAGCTACAATTAATAAAACAAATCCTGCAGAAATAGATGAATTTGCAGATATACCCGCCTTAGGAAGTATTTTCAATTGTTTTTCATCTTTAATACTTTTTGTTTCAGGTAATTCATTATTCTCTTTGTTTTCTATTTTTTCTGGAATTTCAATTTTTGTTCTTTCTTCTAAATCCTTACTACCTATTTTTATACGTTCTACTATAGTGAACTTACTGAAATGATTAATATTAAATTTCAACTCACCAGTACTATAGCTACTATTTACTTTCTCAAGAGTATTTTTATCAGCTATGTGATAAACTTCTAATTCGACATTATCTTTTTTTACAATAGCAACGGTAACTGTGCGTTCTATATTACTGTCAACTCTTGTATCATTTTTTTCAAAATGAATCTCAAAAGTTTCTATAATATTGTAATCACTACCTAGTTTATGCTTAATAGTCTTATTTAAATCATTATCATTTAATGATTCTACGTACAACTTTTCTGCATAAATACTACCTTTTTTAAAAGAAACCTTAATTTCACGCCCAGATAAATTCCCTACTAATACATCATTTTTAATTTCATTTTTAGAATCTGTTTCTAAAGCATTAGTAGTTGTTTTTTCTGTTTGCTTTTCTATTGGTTTAACAGAATGTTTCTCTATTGGCTTTTCTATTGGTTTAACAGGTGGTTTCTCTGTCGGCTTTTCTATTGGTTTAACAGGTGGTTTCTCTGTCGGCTTTTCTGTTGGTTTAACAGGTGGTTTCTCTGTCGGCTTTTCTGTTGGTTTAACAGGTGGTTTCTCTGCCGGCTTTTCTTTTACATTCTCTGGCGGAATTGGCTCAACATCAGATCTAACACCATTTTGGTCAATAATTATTCTTTTATCTGTTTGTATATCAGAATTTATCGCAGCATTTGCCGTACCAATTTCAAAAATACTTAAGCCAATAATAACACTAATTATTCCAGCCGATACTTTTCTTATAGAATATTTTTTATTCTTCACTGCTTTCTCCTTATCTCAAATGATCTATAAGATCATTAAAACTATCCTTAATATTATAATATTATATTACACATCAAAACAATCATCAAGCCAAACCTTCTTCTATCTAGACAAGAACGAGAAGAATCCACTTATTATCGCTACATTAAAGAAGTCTATAAATAGTGCTCCTACTATGGGCATTACAAAAAATGCTATATGCGAGTGTTTATATTTATCACAGACACTTTGCATATTTGCAATACCATTCGGCGTTGCTCCAAGTCCAAAACCTACATGTCCTGCAGATAATACTGCTGCATCATAATTTCTACCCATAAATCTAAATGTTACAAAGTAGATAAATACCCATGCTAAAAGCGCTTGTGCTAGTAATAATACTGCTAGTTGACCTGCTACACTACTTAATTCCCATAATTTCAAACTAATCATTGCCATTCCAAGGAATAAGTTCAACGAAACATCTTCTAAAATATGTACTTCTTCATAGTGTAAATCAAATTTAGTCGTATGGTCTGATATATTTCTTAGTATTGCCGCTACTATCATAGGACCTATGTAATTAGGGAAGTTTAAAAATTGATTTAAAAATGTAGAAACATAACTACCAATAAACATCGATAATAAAATTAAAAAGAATGCTTTAGCAAAATTCTCACCATCAAGTTTCCTTACATCATTATTAAAAAGAAATTCATCATTTCTCACTTTTTCATTATCTACTCTCTCCGCTACAACTTCTAATTTCTTTCCTTTAATTAACCTATTAGCTAATGGACCACCTAAACTAGATCCTGCAATAAGTCCAAAAGTAGCTGCTGCAATAGCTACACTCTTCGCTCCTGTATGTCCTAACTCTTCTACTATAGGTGCCATTGCCGCTGCAGTACCATGACCACCTGTCATAGCAGTCGAACCAGTCAGTAATGCTATTAAGGGATCTACACCTGTTAAATACCCTGCACCTACAGCTACAATATTTTGAAGTATTACTAGCACTATAGCCATAATAAGGAACATACCTACTTTTTTTCCACCAACTTTCAATAACCTCCAACTTGCATTAAAACCAATGCTTGTGAAGAATAATATCATAAAGAAACTCTGTAACGTATTGTCAAATTCAAAAATAACTAAATTACTTTTCCTTAAAATTAAATTTATTATAGCAAATAGGAAACCTCCAACAACTGGAGATGGAATACAATAAGTTTCAAAAAACTTAACCTTTTTCCTTAAGAATCTTCCTAGAATTAATATAATAACAGCCAATCCGACCGTTTGAATCATATCCATTTTAATATTTAACATACAATCATCCTTTCTTTATTTATGTTACATTTTCTTACAAAGAAATACTTAGATTTATAAAACTATAATCTAAAAGTTCTTTAAATTTGAATTATATATCCATATATTACACTTTTCAGCAATATATTTCAATTCTGCGTTAGATTTTATCACAACTAAGAAAACAAAGATGAACTAAAAAAGTTCATCTTTATTTATTAAAATATTGGTTTTAAAAATTCTGACCAAGTTTCATAATTTTCTTCTGCTTTGGCCTCTTCTCCTGTCATCCATTTGATAACAAGAGTATCATCTTCCTTAACTTCTACAAATTGTTTATCAACTTTACACTCATAAACAACACCTACATGAACCTGTCCAACTTCTGTCTTATCATCATTTATTAGACCGATAAAATGTAAGTTATTTAAAGCGTCTTCTTCTGAAACTCCAACTTCCTCATTTAATTCACGTGCGGCATTGATTTTTAACATTTCAAAAATTGTTTTCCCTTCAACTTCATTCATATGACCACCAATACCAACAGAGGCTTTCCCGTGTAATCTCGCTTCTCCTCCACCTACTAAACGCTTGTAAACTAGTACCTCACCTGTTACTTCGTCTTTTAGTAGAACATAACCAATCAATTGCTTATAGTTTGGATCTTCTTCCATATCACCACGACGTTTAACTTCGTATGATTCAAATGTAGCAATGATTTTCTCGGTTTTTTTATCATTTTTTTCTATAAATCCATAGAAATGATTTTCTTCATTACTAAACAATTCTTTTCTATTAACTACTAATATTTGTTCATCCCACTTGCTCATTATTATTCCTCACTTTTTTATTTTGCTTGATAAGTACCTTCTTTTAATTCCTTAGCTATCTTAGCAATTTTTCTGAATCTGTGATTTAAACCAGATTTAGATAATTTTCCATCTTCAATCATTTCCGCTATTTCTTTTAGTGGATATTCTGGATACTTAAGTCTTGCTTCAGCAACAACTCTAAGTTTCTCATCAATATTATCAAGTCCGATTCTTTCCTCTATTATGTTAATATCCTCAACCTGTTTTGCTGAAGCATTAACAGTTTTATTCATATTAGCCATATCACAATTTTGCATTCTATTAACCGAGTTATTAATATCTCGAACAATTCTCTCATCTTCAAATTGGAATAAAGCTTGAAAAGCTCCAACCAAGTTGATAAACTCTGCTATTTTTTCAGATTCTTTAATATAAACTATAAAGCCTTTTTTTCTTTCAAGACTTCTAGCATTCAATTTATAACTATTTAAAAGCTCATTTAATTCCTTATTGTGTTCTTCATAAGAAGAGAATATTTCCATATGATAACTAGAAGTACGAGGGTTATTAATAGATCCTCCTGCTAAAAATGCTCCACGTAGATAAGCTCTTTTCTTCTCATCAGTATCAATTAATTCTTTTGCTATGTCTATTCTCATTGTATAGTTATCATTTAGTATATATAAATCAGTTAATATTTCTTTTACGTTTTGATCTAAACGACAAATGTATACATTATTCTTCTTTAATTTCAATTTCTTTCTAACAGAAATATTTACATGAACATCATAGAAAAACTTTATTAATGAAAACATTCTTCTTGCTATAGAAGCATTCTCTGTTTGAAAACTTAAACTTAACCTACCATTTGATATATTTAATACACCATTCATCTTTATTAAGGCTGATAACTCCGATAAGAATTCTCTATCTTTTGTTATTTCTATTAAAGTTAATTCTTTCTTCATATCTGAAGCGTATGACATAAGTTCCCTCCTTATCCTAATTATATTTTGTAACTTATATATTTTATCATGATACCTTCAATTTAACAACTCATTTGAGTT
>ERZ1699241.339-NODE-339-length-10809-cov-2.188916_pt1 | contig 10809 bp, 9 predicted proteins | sample MGYA00581545_ERZ1699241 | MGnify/ENA primary metagenome ERZ1699241 (study PRJEB42319, sample SAMD00040323) | human oral metagenome | material: saliva | host: Homo sapiens | study: EMG produced TPA metagenomics assembly of PRJDB4115 data set (Metgenomic analysis of... | reverse complement strand
ATCATATGCTATACAGTTTTTAGCTAAATATCCATTAAGGTTCATCGCCCCAAGACCAACTGAGTGGAACTCTTCGTTAGCTTTTACTACACCAGGTGCATTTTTAATTTTTGTAGAATCACTTACAAATGTTAAGGCATCCATACCTGAGTAAATAGATTCTTTAACTTTTTTACTTTCCATTACGTTAACAATGTTTAATGATGCTAAGTTACAAGAAATATCACGTTTAATAATATATCCTTCACCGTAATCTTTAATTACAGAAGTTTCTTGTAATTGGAAAATCTCTGTACATAAGTTACTCATCTTAACTTGACCAATTTCACGAAGTGCATGGTTTTTATTAGCATTATCTTTAAACATTAAGTATGGGTATCCAGATTGTAATTGTGTTTGTGCTATTAAGTTCAGCATATCACGAGCATTATATTTACGTTTCATAATGTTCTCATTAGCAACAAATTCGTCATAATATTTCGCTAAATCTATATCATCTAATACTAGACCGTACTCTTCATAGATTGAATGAGGTCCAAACATATAGAAATCTTTATTCTCACGTGCTAAATCAAAGAATAATGATGGAACGATAATACCAGTAGAAATAGTTGGTAAACGTAATTCTTCATCGGCGTTAACTTTTTTAGTATCTAAAAATTCTAATACATCATAGTGGAAGATGTTTAAGTACACAGCTCCAGCCCCAGGACGTTGTCCAAGTTGATCTGCATATGCAAAACCTTGTTCTAAAGACTTAGCTACAGGAATAACCCCTTTAGCTACACCTTTAATTCCTTTAATACTTTCTCCACGTGCACGAAGTTTAGATAAGTTTATCGCTACCCCTCCACCAATTTTAGAAAGTTGTTTTGCTGTAGAATCAATGTAGTTTATAGAATTTAGTGAATCTCCTACTTCTAATAAGAAACAAGATACTAATTCTCCACGACGACTTCTTCCAGAGTTTAGGAAAGTTGGAGTCGCTGGTTGAACACGTTGCTCTAACATAGAAATCATAAGTTCTTTAGCTAAAGAAACATTTCCATCTGCTAAATACATAGCTACTATAAATACGTGTTGATTATAGTTTTCTAAATATTGTTTTTTATCATTTGTTTTTAATGCATAGTCCTTATAGAACTTACTTGCTGCCATATAACTTTTGAACTCAAATTTATAATTAGCTGCAAGTTCTAAACATTCAACAATCTCATCTTCAATATATTTATCAAAAATATTATAATAGTAGTTTTCTTCTACTAAGTATCTTAATCTCTTAATTTCAGAACTAAACTTTACTGTTTTATAGTCTACTTCACGAAGAAACTCAGCAATAGCTTCTTGATCTTTTTCTAATCTGAAAAATCCATTATCTCCACGCTTTGTAACTTCATTATTTAATTCTATATGGTTAAATTTTTCCATTTTTCACACTCTCCAAATAAATTTTCTTAAATTTTATTAAGTCTTTTGTATTTCCATGTAATTCAATTTTCATAAGAAGCGGAACTTCATACTGTTCACTAATAGTATCAGCAGCTTTTGCAAATCTATTACCCCAATTTTTATTTCCACTGCCTACTACACCTTTTAAATGTTTATTATTTTTCTCTAAAAATCTTTCAACATCCTCTGGAACTTTTCCAAAACCAATAGTAGGTGTAATTAGTATATAATCAAAATCAACATCGTAATCTATTTCCCATAAATCTATAACATCTTCTTCTGGTATCTTACACATGTCTATGAATCTTTTACAATTTCCTGTTAATGAAAATACTATTACTTTCACTTTTCCTCACTCTCCCACAAAAATATTTCCGGATTATTTCCCGGAAATTTCTAACTTAGTAATTATTATACACTTAAATATATATTTTTTCAACAGGAAAAATCAACTTTTTTCCAATCAAAATATTTGTAAAAAGTTCTTACCTTTTTTAACCTTTGTAGTAGTTAATTCTATTGTTTTTTTGTTTAGAAATATAAATAAATTTTGAAAATTATTTTTTAAGTAAAATAAAGGTATAAGAATGTATAAATTTTGTACACTCTTATACCTTTATTAATTATTAGTTATTTGATTTATCATTTGTTCTTCTTGCAAACTCTGAAAAATAAAATTTATCAACTCTATGGCGACTTTCATTATAATGAAGGAAATCTGTTCCTTCTGTATAAATATCACTTCTTAAAACAGCAATATGATTATGTCCATTTAAATCGATATATTTAACATCCTCATCATTTACAGGTTCTATTTTAAAATCTTTGTTTCCATAAGAAATTTTAATCCCTAAATCGTTTTCTAAATAATTATATAACGATTCTTTTACTTTTTCTGTAGGAAGTTCTTCTATTATATTCTTTTTAATATAATCTTTATCTAAGATTACTGCTTCGCCATCAATTATTCTTTGACGTACCAAATAAATAACCTTCTCACCTCTTTTTAACAAACCTTGTTTGATTAAAAATTCAGGTGCGTCAATTTCTTTATTTTCTATTACCCTAGTCTCTATTTCATTATTTAAAAATTCATGTCGTTCTTTGAAGCTCAAAATACCAGTTACAGGCATTCTATATCTGTGAACATCTAGGACGATTGAACCCTTGCCTTGAATTTTATGAATATAACCATTCTCTAGTAATAGTAATAAAGCCTTTCTAATAGTTTCCCTAGATACACCATACTCTCTGGCTAAATCATTTTCACTAGGTAGCAAACTATTAGATCTATATTGTTTGTTTTCAATTTTTTCTTTTAACTCTAAATAGATCTTAAAAAACTTAATCATGATTTCCCCCAATATAAATAACTATATACGTATATTTTAACATAATTCACCTAAATATTAAATATTTTTTACTCAAATACTTTTATAAATCCACCTATTTTTGTTAATTCCTGTAAATATGTAAACCAAATTAAAAACAAACCTCTTATCTTCTACAATATTAATGTGCTATAATGTTTAGTGGAGGTATTAATATGAATAAATACATACGACAAACATTAATTGTTTTTCAAAATTTTTCACTATTTATTAGTGCAATACTAGGTATAATATTTTACAATTGCTTTAACCTGGACTTTTATAAAAATTTCTATTCAAAAGGAAATTTAGCACCTAATATCAATACATCAAATGATGAATTAATAAATAATACATCAAATCTTTTAGATTATCTAAATAGTAAAGCTGAGCTGAATACATCATGGTTTACAGAAAAAGATATTCTACACATGGAAGATGTTAGAACACTTTATAATATAAGTTTTTATACAATGATATTCTTCATAGTATTATTTATAATTACTACAATACTAATTATAATATTGTCTAAACACAAGACAATGTTCTACATTACTAGAACATTCAATAAAACATTATTAGCATTCATTATATTAATAATAGTTTTAGCTGGTATAATTTCATACAATTTTAATTCGTTCTGGATAAAATTCCATCAGTTATTATTCTCTAATGATCTATGGTTATTGAGTCCTGATGAATCCAATCTAATAAAAATGGTTCCCGAAGAATTTTTTATCAGTTTAATTACAACAATTATTCTGCATATATTATTGCTTTTTGTAGCACTTCTTGTTTTAAACAACATATTAAAAAAAAGATTTAGAAATATTTAATTTTTCCATACAAGATTTAAAATGTTATTTATAAGAAATATGTGATATAATAAGTCTTAGTTTAAAATAAATAAAATATGAAAGGATAAATTATGGCTCAAAATGATAAAAATGTTGTTACTGAAGATAAAGTAACATTTAGATTATGCGATGATTGTCTTGGTGTTAATCTTAAAACTTTAATCCCAAAATTGAAAAAGAAAGCACCTAATGCTGAATTCATCATAGGTTGTCAATCTTATTGTGGACCTGGAAGAACACAAACTTTCACACTTGTTAATAGTAGAATCTGTATTGCTGATACTGAAGTTGAACTGATGCCTTTAGTTGACGAAAAACTTAGAGATCGTATGAGTGCTGAAGATGAAGAAAAATACAGAAAACGTCTGGAACGTCGTCTTGAGCGTACTTTTTACTTTATTATCCCTGAGAATACTACTATTAAAGTAGGAGAAGATGTTGATTTAGGTAAAGAAGGAATCATTGCTCGTAAGGCCGGAAAATCTTATCTTGACGATCTTATTATTGAAGGTGAAGTAGATAATACTAAACCAGGAACATACGAATTAGTATATAAAGTAACAATTGATGATAAAGAGCACAAAAGAAAACGACTTATCACTGTGATTGATGAAAACGTATAATCGATATTCATAAATTTTTAAAAGATTAAACCTATAGGAAAATACAAAGTTGTATAGTCCTATAGGTTTTCTTAGCTTTATTTTTAAAAATTAATACTGTTTTCATGAAAATAGCGTTTACTTTTTTTGTAAATGTGATATAATATAAGTAAAGAAATAGAAGTCGGAGGTTCTGATCATGGAAAACAAATATTCTAAAATTTTAGTCGCAGTGGACGGTTCTAAACAAGCTGAGTGGGCATCTACAAATGCTGTAGCTCTAGCATTAAGAAATGAGGATGCAGAGTTATATATCGCGTCTGTAATTGATGCGACAATCGCAACTTCTGGTTTATCAGATCCATATATTTTCAACTCATTCTACAAACGTACTAAAGAATTAGTTGATAGTTATGCGGACGCTGCTAAAGAAGCTGGGCTAACAAAAGTATTCGGTATTGTTGAACAAGGTATTCCAAAAATTGTTCTTAGTGAAGACATCGTTGATGAAAAAGGTATCGACCTTGTAGTTTGTGGTTCTTCAGGATTAACTGGATTCAAACGTATGCTTATGGGATCAGTTTCTGAAGGTATCGTTAGATATGCTAAATCTGACGTAATCGTAATTAAACAAAGTTCTATCCCTCAAGATTTTGAAGCGGAAATTGCTAAAAAATTCCAAGAAGAACAAGAAAAATAAGATAAATAAGTATCTCTAATATATTTAGATTAATGTTTGTTAATTTAAATTCATTTAAAATTTTTCCTTTTTTAAAAGAAATGACACATGCATTTCATGAGTCATTTCTTTCTTTTATTTCTTTATAAAATTCACAGACAAAAAAGAGAGTGAGTCAAAAATCACGATTTCTAAGAAATCGATCTTTTCGAATCACTCTCATTATTTTTAGTATATCTTCTTCACTTTCAAACTATTATAATTCAATGCAGCAAGTTGTACAGAATTCGGTCCAAAATACTTAGTATAGTCATGAAGCTGTTGTTTATCATCATAAATATAAACTCTATCACCAATGCGTTCTTCATCACCTATTTCTACTACTAAGTGACTCATCATAGTCGAATAAATATTTCTTTCTTTATTATTAATTATACAAGTTTTCCCTTTTAACCTGTCTCTTAATATTCCATCGCCATAACCAATATTAACGACCCCTACTTTCTTATCGTCATCAGCTATATACGAATTAGAATATCCTATGCATTCACCTTTATTTAACGTTACTATATTAATTATTTCACCATAAACGGTAATAGGGTTTTTAATAACTAAATTCTTAAGGGCTACTGGATTTTCCTTGACATTATATGGCATAGCTCCATAAAGAATTATACCTAATCTCTGGTGAGTTGTTTTTTCAAATGAACCATCACGTAAAAATGAGGCACTATTTTGCAAGTGGACTACTTCAAAATCATAATCTTTTTGCACTTTATCAAGAACATTTAATACTAACTCTTTTTCTTTTTCATAGAAACCATCAAACTCATCTGCAAATGAAAAATGAGACCAAAATCCTTTTAATTTCAAATCATTTTCTTTACAGAAAGCTATAATTTCAAGTACTTCTTCTAGATTTTTTGCTCCAGCACGTCTCATACTACCAGCGAATTCCAACTGCAACGTTAAATCTTTCAGTCTTTCAATATTTTCTTTTAAATATTCAAGACTCGCTATATTTATCTCGATATTATACTCTCTAGCTAAATCAAAGTCATAAGTTGGATTTAAAAGAAAGATATTAGCACCCTCACCAAGTGTTTCCCTTATTATCTTGCACTCTTCTTCTTTTGTCGTAGCAAAATAATTAATTCCTACTTCTGAGTATAATTTTACACACTCTCTTAAATCTAAATTATACGCATTATTTTTAACTACAGCTATTATATCCTGTGCCTGTTCTTTTAAATTAATAGCATTTTGTCGTATATTATTATAATTTAACTCAATTGTTGCCATAAAGATCCTTTCTTAATTAAACGAAGATGCACCAAAAGTCCTAAAATTTAACAAAGTTCATATAAGAACTCATGGACGCAGTGGTTTATTGATATCTAAATTCACTTTATAAAAGCTTTTTAGATATCTAATAAACTATGCGGGGGTGACTCAACAAAATCGATTTCTTTGAAATCACGATTTTTGAGTCACTCCCGTTTATCTTACTAAAAAATCAAAAAATTACTCGTTATAATATTTCAATATTCCAAGGTAATATTGAACCCCTACTTTTAATATTTTTTCATCGAAGTTGAAAGTTGGTGTATGCAATCCTGAAACATAGTTTTTCTCTTCGTTTCTTAAACCTAAAAAACTATAGTTTATAGGAGAAAGTCTACTGAAGAATGAGAAATCTTCCCCATATAGATAAGCTTCATCTAACTCAATATAGTCGATATTTTCTTTTTCTATAACTCCCCTAATTACTTGATAAGGAGCTTCATCGTTAATTACCGCTGGATATCCTTCAGCAAAATCAACTCGAATACTTGCACCAGTAAGATGCTCAAGTCCTACACGCGTATTTTCAATCGCAGCTTTAATTGTCGCTAAATCATCCATACTGTATGTTCTAATCGTTCCTTCCAGATATGCATTCTCAGCAACGACATTCATCGCATCCCCACCGTACATTTTACCGATATGAATAATGTTAGTATTACGTGCTTTAGTATGCAATGCATTAAGCTTTAACATCTCCTGGAAGAACATTGTAGCTACATTAAGAGCATCGATTCCAGTATTTTTCAAACCAACATGCGCCGCACGTCCTTTAATATAAATTCTATATTCATTAGCACTAGCCATAATTTCTTTTGGTTTAGAAACAATATGACCTTCAGGATAATCTGGATTCATATGCAGGGCATAACTTGCTAAAATATTATAAGGTGAAAAATCGAAATCATTAATTAATAAATTTCCACCGCCGAAAGTTTCTTCAGCAGGTTGAAATACAAAAATACTATTTACCTTCGTAGCATTATTTTTATAATAATCAGCCGTTTCTATAACACTTCCTAAAAGCATAGTCGTATGTCCATCATGACCACATGCGTGCATTACACCATCATTTTTCGATTTAAAATCAACATCATTTTCCTCTGAAATTGGCAATGCATCAATATCAGCTCTAAATAATATCGTATCTTTAGTCTCCACACTTGCTTTAAAAATCACTACTAACCCTGTCTCAAGAGTTTCTTGATATTCTATACCATATTCTTTTATGATACTAGCGATAAATTCTTTAGTTTTATGCTCTTCCAATGATAACTCTGGATTTTGGTGCAGATGTCTACGCCATGATGTTAAATTCTCTTCAGTAATTACTTTCATCTTCTCTTCCCACTTTATTATAAGTTTCTTAATTCTGCAATAATATCTACTTTTTCTTCTGCAACTTCACTACGTGTTTTAATTACTCGTGCCGGTACTCCCGCTACAACATCACCACTAGCTACATCTTTTGTTACTACACTTCCAGCTGCAACAACGGCATTATCTCCGATTTGTACACCTTCTAATACTACCGCATTAGCACCAATAAGAACATTGTTCCCTACACGTACTGGCGTTGCATTAGCTGGTTCAATAACACCTGATAATACAGATCCAGCACCAACATGAGAATTTTCCCCAACTTCAGCACGTCCACCTAAAATAGCATTCATATCAATCATAGTGTTTTTCCCAATTTTTGCCCCGATGTTAATAACAGCACCCATCATAATAACCGCGTTATCTCCGATACTAACATGTTCACGAATTGAACATCCTGGTTCGATACGAGCGTTAAACTGAGTTAAATCGATCATCGGTACACCACTATTACGTCGATCATTTTCCACACGGTGATTTACTACAAGAGCTTTGTTAGCTTCGTAAAATTCCACCCAATCAGCGAAATCCGCAAAAATAACTTTTGAGTTTCCTTCACCATAAACTTCTAATGTTTCTGGAAATTCCACAGCTGTATTAAAGTTCACATATACTTTAACGGGTGTTTTCTTTTTTGATGTTGCTATAAATTTAATTATTTCTTCAGTTGATTTCATTACTATCTCCTATTTATATTTATATTTTATTATTCTATCTTTTTTTATTCTATACCTAGTACATCTTTCATAGAATAAAGTTTTGGTTCATCAGTATTATTTAACCAATTAGCTGCAGTTACTGAACCTTTAGCAAACATTTTTTTACTTAGTGCAGTGTGTTTGATTTCTATAACTTCATCTTCACCTGCAAATATAACTTCATGTTCACCTACTATTGTTCCACCACGAACTGCATGAATTCCAATCTCTTTTTCTTGGCGTTTCATATCTCCATGACGACCATAGACTCTATTATAATCTTCTACGTCTTTAACCGCATCTACTAACATTTTTGCAGTTCCACTAGGTGCATCAACTTTTTTATTGTGGTGTTTTTCAATAACTTCTATATCATATCCTAGTAATAACTCACTAGCTTTTTTCACTAACTCGACTAAGACATTTACTCCTAGGCTGTAATTCCCAGCGTAAACTACTCCAACATGAGTTGCTAGTTCATCGATTAATTCTAATTCTTCTGTAGTATGACCAGTTGTCGCTATTACAACCTTCGTTGCTGTACGTTTAGCATATTCAACTAGAGATGCAGTCCCTGCGTGATGAGAAAAATCAATAATCACATCAGCAACCTTCTCTAAACCTTTATATGAAGTATAAGTTGGAAATTTCTCTTCTAATAATTCTCGCCCTACTCCTGCAACAATTTCTAAATCAGTACTATCTTGAATATAGTTTTTTAGAACTTGTCCCATCGTTCCATTATAACCGCTTAATAAAACTCTCATTTTTACTCTCCTTGTAGTGAATTAAGTCTTGCAATCTCTTGCTCTAATCTTGTTGCTAATGTTGGAGCAACGTGTGTCATAGGTAGACGGTAATGACAAGCTGATTTTCCAATTAATTCTACACATTTTTTAACTGGCATTGGGTTTGGTTCAGCAAATAACATGTGGATGAAGTCTAAATATTTAAGTTGAAGAGCGAAAGCTTTATCCACTTGTCTTTCTAAAGCATATTTACACATTAAGTGCGTGGCTTTTGGATAAACGTTAGCTAAAACAGAAATTGTTCCTTTACCACCCGCTAAAATAATCGGTACATTAATATCATCATTTCCTGAGTAAATATCAATTTTCTCACCTACTAAGTTTCTGACTGCTAAAGTATGAGCGATGTCACCTACAGCATCTTTATATGCCACGATGTTTTTGTGTTGAGATAAGTGTAAAATAGTCTCAGGCGCCATAACTTGTCCAGTTCTTCCTGGTACATTATAAAGTACGATTGGTAAATCAACACTATTAGCGATTGCTTCAAAGTGTTCAATTAGACCTTGTTGACTAGTTTTAATGTAGTATGGTGTTACTACTAATAATGCATCTGGTCCTAATTTTTCAATCTCTTGGCTTAATCTAATTGAGTGAGCCGTATCGTTAACCCCACTACCTGCGATAACTGGTACACGTCCAGCTACTCTATCAATAGCGAATTTAATAACCGCTACTTGCTCATCGTCAGGCATTGTTGAACTTTCACCTGTAGTTCCCGCTACGATAATCGCGTCTGTTCCTTCACTAATTTGAAATTCGATTAACTCTCCAAATGTTTCATAATCCACACTTCCATCCTCGAAAAATGGTGTTACTATTGCTACTCCGCTTCCTGTATAAATTGTCATAATCTTATTCTCCTTGTTTCTAACTTATTTTATATATTTTTAATAATATTTTTTAAATTAATTACAATTTTCAAAATTTTTTATTTGAAATAATAGTTAGTAACGGCATTTTCTCCTCCTTATAGCAGATTTTGTAAGGCTTTTAGCACTCCATTATCATCATTACTTAACGTAATGTAATCAGCAATTTCCTTTAACTCTTCACATGAGTTTCCCATTGCAATACCTATACCCGAATTTCTTAACATTTCAACATCATTATAACTATCACCAAAAGATATAATATCCTCTTTTGATATATTTAAAATCTTAGCAAGTTGAATGACACCTCCTCCTTTTGATGTATTTTTAGGAAGAATTTGTAATAGCCAAAAATTTTTATCTGGAATTAAAACATATGAAAAATTTTTAAATCTATTCTTAATTTGTTTTAAAATGCTATCTAGTTCACTTTTTTTTGAAAGAAATAACAATGAAATTACATTTTCTTTCATGGTTGATAAATCCACTTGTTTTATTTCAATTCCCAAGTGCTTGGCATATATTTTAGATGTCGAGGTGATTTTATCAGTTATAACTTCATTAGTTAAATTCAAATGTAGAGGTATTTGAAATTGTTTATGTAAATTAATAGAAAATTGAACAATTTCACTTGGAACATAATTTTCATAGTAACAATTTCCATTCTCTAAGTTTGAAATTACAGCACCATTATGTGAAATAACTACTTTAGAAATATTGAGCATTTTTAATGGATTGTAAACTGCAAG
>ERZ1699241.323-NODE-323-length-11111-cov-2.051621_pt1 | contig 11111 bp, 9 predicted proteins | sample MGYA00581545_ERZ1699241 | MGnify/ENA primary metagenome ERZ1699241 (study PRJEB42319, sample SAMD00040323) | human oral metagenome | material: saliva | host: Homo sapiens | study: EMG produced TPA metagenomics assembly of PRJDB4115 data set (Metgenomic analysis of... | reverse complement strand
TCTTAATGCAGGATGAGGAGGGTGAAGATAACACGAGCAATCGTCTTCTCTATGAGATTATTCCGCTTTTAGAGGAGTATGTTCGTGATGGTGTGCTGACAGCAGAGGCACAAGATGTTATCGACGAATTATATAAGCAAGCAACCGAGTAATGAGAGTAGTGCAACTTCAAGAACAGTTGTTGGAGAATACTTATCTCCAGCAATCTGAGTGTGAGGCTATCATCCCTTATATGGATGATGGCTCGGAAGTTGTGCGTGGGGTTAAAAGAGGGCGTGAGGACAAGGAGCGCTGTCTTAAGCTATCTCGTAAAGCGGATAGCATCTGTGCCACTGGCTCTTATTTCGTTGGGGTAGATTGGATTAAGGAAGAGGAGTTAGCAGTACAAGTCAGTCCTAAGATGAATGATGGATTTGAGATAGACTATGTTCGTATGTTAAACGAGGCATTGGCAGAACCCGATAACATGGAGCATCTGAAAGACTTACTAACCATTCGTTTTGATAAACCTTCTATCTGTATCAGTCAGCAGCAAGACTTGTTGAGTATCTTCTTGATAACAGAGTATCTGAATATTCTTCAGCGTATCGTAAGAAAGGGGTTGAAGAAGAGTTACTATAGGGTTGAAGAAAACCTAAACAATAAGGTTAAAGGACATATCCTTATCAGTAGAACGATTCAACGAAACCTTGCGAAGGGGCGTATTACAGACAATGTCTGCCGTTACCAGGTATATGACATTGATTCACCAGAGAACAGAATACTAAAGAAGGCACTTGTTTTTTGTAAGAAGCAGTTAGAGGTTTATAAGCATGCACTTGACACAAAGGCTTTGGAAAAGAAGATAAGATACGTCCAGCCTTCTTTCGAGCGAGTGGGCGATGAGATAAGTGTTAAGGCAATGAAGACGTTTAAGGGGAATCCTGTTTTCAAAGAATACTTCACGGCTGTTGAGTATGCGCAACTACTGCTAAGGCGTTTCAGTTATGACATTACCCTTGCTGGTAAGAAAGAGATAGACACGCCTCCCTTCTGGATTGATATGAGTAAGCTCTTTGAGTTATATGTCTTTGGTAAGCTTAAGAAGATATTTACAGGGAAAAGAGAGATTCAATATCATGTGAAAGCTCATTATCAAGAACTTGACTATCTCCTGAAACCGACAGAGTGGACTGAACCCTACGTTATTGATGCGAAATATAAACCACGTTATAAGCAGGGTGGTGGTATAACTATGGACGATGCAAGGGAAGTGAGTGGTTATGCCCGATTAAGTAAAGTCTATAAAAAGTTAGGCTTGAATGAAGAGACTGCACTACATATTAAGTGTCTCATCATCTATCCCGACCAAGATCAAGAAGAGCGATTTACCTTTACAAGAACGGAAGAACCAGCGTTTGAAAAGGTTTCTAATTATGTACGTTTCTACAAATTAGGAATCAGGTTGCCTGTTATTTCTGTGTGAACCACTATTAAATCGATCGATTTTTCCTTTTATTTTCGTCCCTTTTTTAGGTCTTTATTGTTTTATAATGTTATTTCTTACTTTATATTTTTCTATAAAGTAGTGCTTTTTCTGTGGGTTTTTATTTGTTGTTATATGTCTGATATATAGCTTATTATGATTTCTTTTGATGTTTAAAAGGTTATTGAAAGGCTTATATTGATTTATATTATAGCCGTAGGAAGTTTGTATTCGCTTTTAGTTTCGCTTTTTCTTCGTAATATTGTAGTTGAAAAGGAAAGATAAGAAACCTAAATCTTTGTTGATAAGAGAAAGGACTTCGAGTTATATTACGAAATAAATCAGATTTTAATAACCTTTTAATATATAAGTTTATGGGATTAAAAACATTTACAAAATCTATTTTATGTTGCGCTTTATTCGTTGTTGGCGCATTGTCTGCAAAAGCTGCTGATCGCTTAGTAATCGTCGGTGACGCTACATGGGGTGGTTGGAATCTTGGTCAATCTACCGTTATGCAGAAGTCTGATGAGAACGCTGATGTCTTCAAGGCAACTGTTCATTTGGATGCAAACAAGGAGTTTAAGTTCTTGACTGAGCTTGCTTTTGGTAAGCTGGAGTATCGTGCTGGTGCAAGTTCTGTTACCTTACAGTCGGGTGTTGAGGCTCCATTGGTGAGTAGCGAAGATGAGCCTACCGATGGTAAGTTCTTTGTTTCTGAGTCTGCCAACTATGATATTGTTTGTAACTTGGCTACGAAAAAAGTGGTTGTTACCAAGGCTGCTTATCAGACAACAGCTTTGAAGCACACTGCTTTATGGATGATTGGTAGTGCTACAAAGGGCGGTTGGAGTATCGGTGAAGGTACGATTATGAAGGCAGATGCAACTAATCCTGCTAAGTTCTCAGCACGAACAGAGTTGAAGGCTGGTGAGTTGAAGTTTGGTACGAATGTTTATGCTGGCTTCGATCAGATGTTCTATCTGCGCGACGTGTCAGACAAGGGTAAGATTGTCTTTGGTGGTGATGATAACAAATGGAACATCACAGAGGAGGCTACATACGATGTTACCGTTGATGTTGCTGCGATGACAGTGTCATTTACTAAGGTTGATCCAACAGCGATTAGCAGTGTAGAGACTGCAAACAATGCACCTGCAGTTTACTACACATTGAGCGGTGTGAAGGTTGAGAAGCCTGTTGCTGGTGTTTATGTAAAGCGTCAGGGTGGTAAGTCTGTGAAGGTTGTAGTGAAATAAAACCTTGTTTCTTACTATAATTGGGGTGAGAGAATAAGCCCCTTTGTATAATAAAATTTCTTACATTCGGTTATAAATAAAGCCATATCGACATCTCCCCTACGGAGATGAAGATATGGCATTTTGATTTGTAGAAAAGGTTTGTTATATTTTATGTGTACGGTAAATTAAGTAATCACCGTCCGCTTGGATTGTAAAATCATTCGATAAGGCTTCGTTTAGTGTACCCTGCCATAGCTCGCTGAATGGATAGATATCCCATTTGAGTCCGTTACTACTTAGCTCCTTGCAGGTAGCATTGAAGATACTTACTTGCTGTCTGGGAAAAGAATCAAAACGAGTTGTACCCGATGCTGCAACAAAATAACCATAGTCGGTTACCATCACTGGGTCGATAGCTAACTGACGATAGTAATAGAGCATGAGAGAGATGTTGCCCAAAGAATGATCTTCACGCTTGCCAGTTGCTCCGAGGTAGCAGAAGCGAGGGCGAGTATGGGTAGATGCATCCATCTTTAGATGTGAACGAGCAAAGAGGGTAGCCTTGGTGAGGTCGTTAAACTCCTGCTCTGAAATTGGATGATAGATGTGTGCATAGCGTTGTTTCAACTCTTCTGAGAGTGAATCGCCATCACCCACCACTGCTGTTGGCTCTATATCATATTCCAATAAATCCTCCAAAGCACCATCACATACAATCAGATTCTCTGCAGTACGTAGGATGTGAAGGGGTAGGACGTGGGTTGGGAAGTCGCCAGCAGCAAGGATGACGGCAGAGAAGCCTCCCCCGAAGACCTCCACTAACCCCTCCAAAGGAGGGGAAAGCCTAACGGAGTGTTCGTTGGGAATGTGTTGGTGTCCGTCATTCTTATTCTCTTTATTATTGATACTCATTTGCTTTGCAGTTCTATTTTGTTCTTTCTCTCTTTCGAGATACTTTGTATTCGTTTTATTTATTGCAATAATCTTATTTTATTCTTTCTCTCTTCGAGATACTTTATATGGTATCATTCCTTTCGATAACTTCTCCTTCAGCCTATGAATATATTTTGGAGAACTCTGAGGAACCTTTCTTCCGTTAGGCATCCCCCTCCTTTGGAGGGCTTAGGGGAGGTCTTCCCTATTTGCACTCCCCTCCTTTCGGAGGGGTTGGGGGAGGCTCCTCCTCCACTTAAAATACCCTGCCACTGCAATAACAGCATAGAAAGCATAGAGTCCTGCGGTGAAAGGAATCTCTTTATATACATAAAGTCCTGCCAATTCGATGTCGACAACAATCCATATCCACCACTGTTCGATGTATTTCTTTGCTAACGCCCACAGTCCGATGAAGCTGAGTGCATTGCCGAAGCTATCTAACACGGGGACTGTAGAGTTCGTGAAACGAACGAGGAGGAGGTAGAGAACGCCCCAGAGGAGGAAGAATACACGCAGTGAGGGGAGTATCAACCGCCGAGGAAAGTGTGTGATAGGAATCTCCTCCGCACCCTTCTTCCGTCCAAACTTCCAATACAAGAACCCATAGATGGCTGCTAACGTATAGTAGATCTGCATCCCAAAGTCGGCATACAACCCTGCTTCGTAATAGACAAACATATAGATGACAGGCATAATAATACCCGTCAACCAAAGCCATATACTCGCTTTGTATTCCTGATAGATGTAAATTAGGCCGACAATGCAGCCCAGCATGTCTAATGTCATAATGAATATGAAAGAAAAGCGACAAACAACAAACCATATGCAATCCACCCACCAACTGGCCGGCCAACCAACCGGCACCTCCCCCTTCCCCTCCCCCGAAACAAGGGGCGTAGAATGCGTGATACCCCTACATGAGTTTACAAGTGGATAAGTTTACGTGTAAACAAGTTGTTCTGCTTGAGTATTGACTCTTTTTACAAGCAATCTATAAGCATACGGTACATTTCACGCCCCTCCCTTCGGGGGAGGGGAAGGGGGAGGGGCCAGTTGTTAGGTCTTGTTCTATTTAAAACTTCACCGCAACACTTCCCATCACATTAAACCCTGCCATTGGGATAAAACCAATCTGCGTATAACGGTTCTCATTAGGATGACCGTTGTTGTCGAGGATTGAGCTATACACCCATCCGCTGGCTGCATAATGGCGATTGAAGATATTGTTGAGGTTCACACCGAAGACAGCTTCCTTCAGACCAGCAATGTGCTTGGTAGGACGAAGGGTATAGCTGAGGTTGATATTCGTCTGTGAATAGCATGGCAACGAACGTGTCATGTTCTCGGTATTGTCGAGATACTGACGACTGACGAAGTTTGTATGCCATACTGCCTCAAAGCCTTTGTAATGGAGATTGAGCATACCATTGAGTATGGCTGATGGTGAGAACGCCAAAGTAGAGTGGTTGTAATGAATCTTACGGAACGAAGACTCCCAATCTACGCTTGCCATCTCGTCAAAGTCCTTGATGATATTACGACTCAAAGCAGCGTTACCCTCAACGGTCAACCATGACAGTGGGCTCCAGCCAGCCTCCAACTCAGCACCCATACGATAGCTGTCCTTGATGTTTGTAGTCAGATTTGCACCGATATCACTCTGCGCACCAGTCTGTACAAACTGGTTGTTATAGTCCATATAATAGAGGTTCACCCCTGCTCTCCAGTTGCGACCATTGTATTGATAGCCCATTTCGATATCCACCATACGCTCTGGCGATGGTGCAGGATAACTACCGTTATTGGTGAAGTTATTACGTTCTGGCTCACGACTGGCATGCGCAATAGATGCATAAGCCTTGTGACCACCACGATAATAGCTGATTCCTGCTTTCGGATTAACGAAGTCATAACGCTCATTGATGTCTAAGAGCTGGTTCTGATAGCCGCTTCCCACCTTATAGAAACGGTCGTTCTGACCATCAGTCATATATTCCACATGACGGATCTGCAGGTCCATAAACACATTCCAATAGTCTGCAAAGTTGTATTTTGCCTTAAAGAATCCGCTGTAATCATACTTATGTGCCTTAGAGTCATAATACTTATAATCATTGCCACCAGCACGATACTTCGCATCTGCCTCCTCATTCTTTATATAAGTAAGGTAGCCGAAGTGACTGCCACGGAACTGCTGCAGATTTAGTCCACCCGTCACATCCCAGTTCTCGTCCTTGTAATTGCTGGTGTAAACAATGCCGTAGGTGTGCTGTGACAAACCTTTCAGGCGTACGAAGTCAGACTTCTTGATAAACTTTCCATTGCTATCGGTGAATGCCAAGCCGAACTTCGCAAACTTTGTATTATGCTTAAATTCGCTGTAATAGCCGTAACCATAGGTGTAATGCAGGGTTACGTTATGACTCCAATGGTTGGAAGGGTGGAAAGCAAACGATAAGAGGTTATGATTCTGATAGAAATTATCTGTCGTCTTGTTCCAGAATGAGCCGTCACGCATCGTGTAACGTGCTGTCTGGTAGTTGCCGTTTGCATCCTTTACGAAGGCTCCGTTAGCATCGGTCTGCAGGTATTCATAGAGTTGGTTGAATTTTCCTAACCCTCTTTCGTACATGTCTTTATAGGTCATGATACCTGTCTTAGCACCGTAGGTACCATCCATCAGACTCAAGTCATTACTACCCGTAACGACTCCATTCCATGCCTGTCCAGTCTTCTCGAAGTTGCCGATGTTCTTATAGCTGATGCGGAAGTTATCGCCCAACCATGTTAGTCCACCATAGTAAGAACCTGAACGCCCACTCGTTCCGTTGACATATCCGTCTGTTGCGGTCTCGTGATAGGCTCCATCGAAGATAAGATGATTGAAGAGCAGACCCGTAGAAAACTTCACACCAGCGTTATACGTATTGTATGAACCGTATGAACCACTCACCTCTACGCTTGGTTTTCTACTTGGTGCGCTCGTTGCCAACGACACCGAACCACCGAAGGCACCGTCGCCATTGGTTGAAGTACCGATACCACGCTGTATCTGTACACTATTCATCAGCGATGCGTAAGAGTTCATGTTTGCCCAGAAAACGGTCTGATCTTCTGGTGAATTGAGCGATACTCCATCTAACGTAATATTGATTCTACTGCCCGCAGCACCACGGATGCGCATTGCTGCCGTACCCGTTCCGAGTCCGTTCTCGCCCCAAGCTAATACGCCTGGTGTCTGTGAGAGGAGGAAAGGCAGTTCACGTCCACTCTTTGAAAACGCCTCAAGTTCCGTTTTTTTGATATTAGAAACAGCGTATGGTGCACTCTTTGGCGCACGAACACCTGCCACGACGACCTCATCGAGATGCTGTTGTCTCAGTGTGTCCGTCACTGTTTGCGCCTTTATACCTGCCACGCACGTCAGTGCAGCAGTAAATAGGATAATTCTTTTCATATCCCAGGTTGATGATTTAAGAAAAAAGTATAAGGGGGAATCTTCCTACGACGGCATTATCCGCATCAGGTCAATGGGTATAATCTCAGCAAGCCCAAACAGGCAAGCACCCCTTAGTTTCCATTCTGAAAACCGATGCAAAAGTAATACTTTCTTGTCAAACTGCCAAAAGTAATCTGTACAAATATCGTATGCGCGTGTTTATATTCCTTTCTTCCTATATAGAGAGTGATAACTATTCTCTAACAAGCGAAACTATTACCTTTCTCACAATATAAGTTTTGTTTTGATTTGCTGTCACTTTTAACATTTCATCCTTTCCTTCTGTAATCCAATGAGTTAGCTTGTATCTTTAGGTGATAGCAGTGACAGCAAAATTGAAATACGCAAAAAGGAAAGAAGATGCGAAGTAATTAAAACCATAGCTTATAGTAGTTCATAGCTGTTTTAGTTTACGAGTTTACGAGTTCACAAGTTCACAAGTCATTTGTTGTGATAATGATTCGTGGCATTCGCGTAATTCGTAGTTTGTTTTAGGAGTCTTCAGCAATTTGGAGTGATACCTTTTGAGATTAGAACTTTGATGTATTGTCACACAGAGCAAAGGAGAACACAGAGGTTTTATATAGTAGAAATCGTTAGGCACAGAGGCACCGTTGGTGTGTGGAGCATCAGAGGATATTTGCGAGTTTTATTAATGTTTTTGTCTACTTCATTACAAAGCAGTGGGTTTACAAGATTTCTTAAAACGTTTATTACCAAAGTTATCAGCAACACGTACACTACGGCTCTGTCGCTCTTTGTGCCTTCGGCACCTCCATGATATTGTCTTTTATGTTTTTCATCTCCGTGTTCTCCTCCTCTCTGTGTGCCTTTTATATGTAGTAGGCTTACTTTATCACTCCATATTTCGGAAGAACCGTATTTTTTATTTATAAATATTTTGCTAATCAATAAAATATCCTTATTTTTGCGTCATTAATTTTTAAATGATAAAGTTATGTTGCATTTTTTCAAATCCATCAGAAGATCAGTAAAACACTGGTACATTCCCCTTATATTAGGGATTTTGTTCATTCTTTGTGGTATAGGGGTAATTATGTCACCACAAGATTCTTATCTTACCCTTTCAATACTCTTTAGTCTTTCGTTCTTAGTATCGGGGATAATTGAAACCTTCTTTGCCCTACAGAATACTAAAAATCTTAATGGTTGGGGCTGGTATTTGGTAAGCGGACTTATTTCATTGATAATGGGTATCTTTTTACTTATGTATCCTGCCCTATCAATGTTTATATTACCATTGGTAGTAGGTTTTACGTTGCTATTCCGTTCGTTTGAGCTACTTGGTTTTGCCTTCGAAGAAAAAGAAGCAGGCGTACTGAATTGGGGGAACTTAGCCATAGTGAGCGTATTGAGTATTATCCTCTCGTTCATTTTGATTGCTAATCCTGTCTTTACAGGTATCTCATTAGTAGTATTCACAGGTTTATCATTTATCTCCACAGGTATTTCATCTGTAATACTTTCGTTCAATCTGAAAAAGTTAAAAGGTTCTGCTCAAAAGTTATCAGATGATTTAAAGAACCGCATAGAAGACGTCGAAAAAGAAGTGAAAGAAGCTACGAAATAATAGCAAATTAGTAAAATATCACTGGCACAAGTCTATAGTTATACCTATGATTACAGAGCTATAGTGCTTTTTTGCAGAAAATACCTCCAAAGAATTAAATACTCTTTGGAGGTATTATGATTTTATAATTGACGCGCCTACGTCCAATATCCAGCACTCTTTTTAAGAGTTGTCTTTATCTTATCTTTTATCTTCAGTAATTGGCATTATTGGCTTTGTGGTATTAAAAGAATACTCCATTGGTAAACCCATACCACCGCAATACCGTTTCACCCCCACAAGAGTATCATCAACCAACTGATAAACATTATCGTAATACCAAACTTGAAGGTATCGCTCCAGCTGTATTGATTGGTAGTGTACAGTAGGGCAGCAGGTTTACTGTTAAAAGGCAGTACATACACGTGTCCCACAAGCATTGCCACCGGGAAGGCAAGACTCATTCAGCATTTTATCTTGTAGTTTATCTTCCTTTGTCAGACCATTTAATTTGGGATAGTCATATCCTGCAAGTGTATAAGTTTTTATTTAATTTCCAATCTACACATTTAACGAAAGAGCCCATTTTTCTCCTTGGATATCATTTCTTATTTATGAATCAATAGTAGAAGGAATTACTTTCTCTTGTGTCCAGCACTCCCCTCTCTCTCGGAGAGGGGTTGGGGAGAGGACTTTTTTTTCTTCTGTCCTTCTGTCTTGTAAAGATAATTCTAATATCGAAAATCAAAAAGGCATTAATTACCTTTCAATTAACGCCCTTTTGGCTTTCAAAAGATGCTTTTTAAGCCTCTTACTAACGCCCTTTTGAAGTCCAATTAAGCACCTTTTCTTTATTGTCTTTGTAACTAATTGAATCCCTGACTGTTGCAAGATTGTTTCTTATATGTGTTTTCCGCCTTTATTTTAGGTGTTTTCCTTGATTTTATGTAAATATTTTTCACTAAACACTCCGTATTTTATAGCTTGCAAATGGGTAGCGGTTTTATGTCGGCAGGAGGATACTAAAAGAGGTTATTGGCTATCTAAGTCATCTGTTTCTCACTATAAAGTGTTATCTTTGTGAGCGAGTATTACTCATGTATGTTTTATCAACGAAGGCATTGTTTTATGGAGAAGAAGGTTTATTTCGCAGGTTCTATCCGTGGTGGTAGGGAGGATGCGGCTGTGTATAAGCGCATTATAGATTATATCAATGCGACAGATACGGTGTTGACGGAGCATATCGGATTAGGGAGTTTGAGCGTTAAGGTACGTACAAAAGAGGATGATGTGCATATATATGAGTGTGATACAGAGTGGCTTAGGTTATCCGATGTGCTGATAGCAGAATGTACGAACCCTTCTCATGGTGTTGGTTATGAATTAGCATACGCTGAGGCTCGTAATATCCCAGTTCATATCTTCTATGATAAGCGCAAAGCCAATATCTCCGCTATGCTGAATGGTAACGCCTATTTTAAGGTTTATCCATACGAGAACGAAGCGGAGATATATCCTGTTCTGGATAAAATCTTAGGAAATAAGTAGGGCGATTTAATTGAGAAAAATCAATATTCGAGGTTGACAGTATGTTCTCATTCTTGTCAAGATAGGGACGAACACACTTGCTTTTTCTGTTATAAAGCAAAGTGGGTAGTGAGCATCACACTTCTTGGGCGAAGCTGGTAGAGGGTGTAGCTTTCGGAAAGATTGCTGTTAGAACGATAGATAAAGGTTTTTGTATTGAAGACATTATCGACGTTCAGAACGAATTGTATCTTCTTTTTTGTTTTAAATGTAATACTAAGATTCATAAAGGTGTAATCCTTTTTATCCGTAAAACCACTGTTGTGCGTGTATTGTAGGTTGGTGTTAAGTATCAGTTTGTCAGGGATAAAAGCTATGGAGAGCGCAGCCTCATTGCTAAAGTTGCGAATCATATTTTTATAGTTGCCCGACTTTGATTGAGAGATTGCCCATCGACTGTTCTCTATCAGTCGGATGTTCTTGATAAGATTAAAAGCAAGGTTGGCAGAGACGAAGAAACTATTATACTGATAGTCGGTGATGACAGACTGGCGGAGTATCTTGCTTGTGTTAGTCGAATAATCAGCTGTTGCCCCGATACTCATGTCGTGCCAAGTAATCTCCTTTCGTATATTCGCCGTCATAGAGAAGTTGTTCTGGTGGTTCGGAGCATATTCAGCTTGCAGCAATGTATGCGCATTCTGGTCGATTGTCGTACCATAAATCATGTCACTCCATGAGCAACTAACCGCCCCAGAAAGGTAGGCAAAGAACTGATGCGGGATATTCTTGTAGTGTATCTTCCCATGTATAGTTGCCGATTTGTTTTCCGATAGATTCATCTTGTAGCGGTTCAGTGTCCTATAGTTGCTC
>ERZ1699241.322-NODE-322-length-11139-cov-2.045768_pt1 | contig 11139 bp, 9 predicted proteins | sample MGYA00581545_ERZ1699241 | MGnify/ENA primary metagenome ERZ1699241 (study PRJEB42319, sample SAMD00040323) | human oral metagenome | material: saliva | host: Homo sapiens | study: EMG produced TPA metagenomics assembly of PRJDB4115 data set (Metgenomic analysis of... | reverse complement strand
GCTTCTTGTATTATCTAAAAGAAGCACTAAGCCCATACTGCCTTGGCTCAGAATTTCCCACATAAAATTAAAACGCTCCTGACCAGGCGTACCGTAAAGGTGAACCTTGGTTTCCTCATCCAAATGAATGACACCGTAGTCCATTGCCACAGTTGTGTACCCCTTGCGGACAAGTGTCATATCGGATGCGGATGCATCGGTTTGAACCGGCGGTTCATCAGATAAAGCTGAAATTGCAGTGGTTTTACCTACGCCAACAGGACCGGTAAAGATAATTTTATTTTCTTTCATGACGTGTCCTTTACGATTTACCCAGCAACTTACGCATCAGGCGTTGCAACAGGCCGCGAGGTTGTTCTTTCGACGGACCGGCAATTTTTTGAGCCTCTTTGCTCATTGCTGTTTCAGGTACGTCTTTGCTATTCACATCAATCTGTTCATTCAACGAAGGCGTATTGTTCGCATCAGTTGCAAACTCTGTATCTGTCGCCAAAAAGCCTGTTATATATGTTGCCGATAAATAATTCAAAATATCAGGCATTTCTAATGGCATGACTTTATATAGAACATTCAAATTAACGGATGTTTTCGTCAGAAATGCCGTCAAATGTATAGATTCCGGAACATGCGCCAAACGGGTTAATTTTGGCCAACGCTTGAGCGTAAAGACAGTTTGCGGCGTCATCGGATAAATCAGACGGCCTGATGCAGTCCAAATAGCCATTTGCCACAAGCATGACATAATGGTGACTTTGGCTTTTTCTTTCCATTGAGGATTATCAGGAACAGCCTTACACACGACAGCCAAGTTATCGTTTTTACACAATTTCTCCAACTCATTAGCACTGACTGTCAACAGTACTCGCTGGATACTAGGAAACACGATTAATATCGGCTTGCCTTCATGCAAGACGGCAATATCTTGGTGTCCTTGACTGGCAAATTTCAGCGCGCCCAACAAGCCTTTATTTGGATTAAATCGGCGAATGGTGGCTTTTCTTGCGCCATCAGAATTTGATTGTCCTTTATTCTCTTCAGCCGCTTGTTGTTCAGACGGCTCAAAAACATTCCCGCTCTGAGCCAGGCTACGCAAAACAGGAAACAAGGTATCGAATTTAACCGGCTTGGCCAAATAAGGAGTCGTTACGGTTGGCAATTCAGAAGAAAACATCGCCACAGGCACTTCCGGATAAGTTTTCTTCGACTCTTTCCAAGCTTCTACTCCTGCCGGCGTATCGGTATCAACCAATACCAAATCCGGTTTTTCATCAGAATCAGGAGAAACGATGACGTAATTCGTCGTATTGTGCATTTTAAATGCCATACGGAATACCGCCTGCTGTTGCTCACCCATCTCCTGTAACATAACCCGTATGGTTTTAATTTTTGGTAAATGATTATTCATTACTCGTACTTTCTACGATTATCTTATTTTTTTGAATATTGGTTCATTCGTTGCAAGAGACGGCTCATTGCCAAGACAACCTCTTCAGGCAGGCTGACAACACGCTCACGCAACAAGCGCAAAAATTGCTCCAAACGTCCCCAATCTTCAACGCGTTCGTACAAATCAAACAAGATAATGTACAACTGCGACTCTTGAGGATACTGCAAAACAGCCTGTTCCAAAGTACCGATGGCCAAATCCAACTGACCGTAGGCCAACAAAGATTCCACTTCTTTCAGGGCTTCATCTGCAGGTGAAGAGCTGGCACTGATGACTGAAGAGTCTTTCTGAACCAACTCTCGATATTTGGCTTTCATCTGCAAAGAACTTGGCTGAATATAACCGCGTTTCAAGCCAATCTCTTTAATTTGCTGTTCAGACGGCCCTTTTTCCAAATCATCAAAAATTTCGTGATAACCAAGGCTATAACCCCAACCAAGCATACGTTCTTTTACTTGACGACCATACTGACCCAAAGAGTGGTAAAGCTTCCACAGATGCTTGGCAAACTGCCCTACTTCTTCATTCTGATAATCCAGACGCAAGGCATCGATAATGAGACCAGCAGGTTTCGCAGAAGTTTGGATTGCTTTGTTGTATTGATGCAAAGCAGTCTCGTAACTAATCTTGTCTTTCAGGATTTTTGCACTACGCTCCGGCTTGGCAAAACCAATAACCGCACCCATCTCTTCAGGGCTGATTTCGCCAAAATCTTTCTTGCCTAATACGATAGGCGCACGGTTGCCCATACCTGGAACGACAATGCGTTCAACCGAGTCGTTCTCAAAGGCAATATGCTCGTCGGAGGCAACTTCCAAACCGCTTTGCTCGCCAATTTGACGATCGACTTCCTGCATATTCCAACCGAGATAACGCTCGGCAAAAACACGCAGGCGCAGGTTAGTAGAATCCAAAGCCAGACCGGCTTTCAGGTATTCGGCTACACTGTCTTCAGAAAGGGAAGCACTATGACGCTCAAGCGTATCCGCCAGCATGTCGATATTGCCGACACGCAGATTCAAACCGATTAATTCATGAACCAGCTTTTCCGGCGCACCGTCTTCCAAAGTATTGAGATAACCGGCCAAAGACTCTGCAGCCTTACTCTCATAACCGAATTGTTTATAAACCTGGTATTCGGTCAATGGATCGACTTCTTGTGCAGAAACAGAAGCCGTAGCATTGCTTGAGCCGCTTCCGCCCCATTCCCAATCTTGATTATCTGCATTGGAAACTGTCTGGTTGACTTTCTCAATCCAGTCGTTTCCATCCTCAGAGGAGGCTGTATGAGCGGCAGATTTATGGCCGCCTTTTGATGCATGTGCGCTTTGTTTGCCTGAGTTGCCTCTTTGTTCGCTACTTTGTTTATGACGAACAAAAAACAACACCAGCAAAAAAAGCACCAGCAAAAAAATAGTTAAAAGTTGATAGTTCAAGAACACCTCCCGGTCTTGTGCTGCAAACTGCATTTATTAACATCTGTTGCTTTACACGCAACTTCAACGTTATGAATTCCCCAAACGAATGATGATAACATGAATGCACTCATTTTTACATTAAAAACCCTACTCACATAAAGGACTTGATACCAATTTACAACTCAAACACACCGATGGATTCAACATGCGAGGTTTGTGCAAACATATTCATGATTCCCGCCGCCTTAAACTTATAGCCCTTATCAACCAAGACACCGGCATCTCGTGCAAATGTTGATGGATTACATGAAACATACACTATCTTCCGAGGCAAAAACGGTTTGTGTAGCGATTTGACAACAGCATAAGCACCGCTTCTCGGCGGATCGAGCAACATCTTGTCAAATTTCCCCCATGACTCGACAGTCTTTTCATCAGTATCGAATAAATCGGCAACAGAAAACGTCATATTCTCGGTACAACGATTCAGGCGGGCATTTTTCCTTGCCCTATCTACCAAATAATCAGCGCCTTCAATACCGACAACCGATGCGCCACTTTTCGCCAGCGGCAAACTGAAATTGCCTAAACCGCAAAACAGATCGGCAATCCTCTCCCCTTTTTGAGGGTTTAAAAGTCTGACGGCCCTTGCCACCATCACTTCGTTCAATTGCGCATTAATCTGCGTAAAATCACCCGGCTTGTAAGGCATTTCCACGTCAAATTGAGCAAAATTATAGTTCAGAGCAGGCACATTCTCGGGATAAAACGGCAAGGACTCAGCATGATCCTGCAGCCATATTTGCCATACTTTTTCAGCACCCGACAATATCTTATCAAACCAATTACGCAATTCGCTTAATATTTGTCCAAACGGTTGATTTACGAAACGAATGTTGAGTACGGTCACATTTCTCCCGCAATAAAACTCAACAAATTTCACTTTTACACCGTCATCATGCAGCTTTTGCAGTAAATTTCGGACATCAGGCAATTTATCGGAAACATGTTTAGGCAAAATAGAACAATGGCGGATATTGACGACATCATGGCTTTTTTTAGCCTGAAAACCGAGTTTCAGACGGCCTTTGTTATCCACTGCAACACTTAAACGCGCCCTATCGCGATAATACCAGGAGAAACCATATAAAGGAGGCAAAATTATCTCCGGCTTGACCTTACCTATCCGTTCCAGCTGTTCTTCCAAAATCCGTTGCTTTAATGCAACTTGCGCGCCAAAGGAAACATGTTGGAGCGAACAGCCACCACATGTATCAAAATAGCAACAAGCGGGTTCAACGCGTTCGGAAGAAGGTTTTAAAACCGTTTCGACCTGAGCTTCTGCAAACTGCTTTTTTTCTTTATGAATGGCAAACGTTACACGCTCTCCGGGCAGCGCACCACCGATGAATACAGTCTTCCCATCGACTCTGGCAACACCCCTGCCCTCATAATCCAAAGAAAAAACTTCCGCCTCTTGATACCGTTCTTTCACACTCATACCGTTTCCGTCAGACAGCCGCTTACCGGCCGTCTGACTGTCTTTCAATACCGAAAGCGCATATTTTCTCACAAAAACACAGAGTTTCAGGTATCATGCGCCAAAAACTTTTATTTCAATCCCTACAAAAAAAGACGACATGAAAAAAATACTGTTCGGCCTGACCGCCGCCCTTTTAACTTCAGCCGCTGCTGCAAACACACTTATTCCAGACGTCTCCCCAGCCTCTTCCGGACAACACGTCGTTATCAATATTACGCAACAGCGTTTGTTCCTCTACGACAACGGCAAACTAAGCAAAATTTATCCTGTTGCCGTCGGTAAAGCCATGACCCAAACCAACCTGGGCGAACATAAAATTGGCGCAAAAGCCTACAATCCGGTTTGGCATATCCCTAAATCTATCCAAAAAGAACGCAATGATGGCGTAAAAAGCGTACCGGCCGGCCCAAATAACCCGCTTGGCCCCGTATTTGTCCGTCTTGGCGACCCCAAATTAAGCCTGGGCATTCACGGCACCAATGCCCCTGCCAGCGTGCCCGGTGTCCGCAGCCATGGTTGCGTGCGCATGAAATCGCCTGATGCATTGGAATTCGCCAAAACCATCGCAACAGGTGCTCCCGCCTCCGTTATCTACCAAATGGCAAGCCTGAACGAAGATGCCAACCAAAACTTGTGGCTGGCTGCCTATCATGACCCGTATGACAAGAAAAACCTTGATACGGCTGCCCTGAAAAAAAGCATTGCCGCTTGGGCAAAAGCGCACGGTAAAAACATTCCTGCAGCGCGTGTGGATGCAATCCTGAAAGGACGCACCGGCGCGGCAAACTGTCTGACCTGCGCCAAAGGCGTGAAACTCAAATCGCCTTTAAAATCTTTGGCATGGACCAGCGGCACGGATGCTTACAGCAAACCAAAAGTCATGCCGAAACCGGCTCCTGCTAAAGATGTGGTATTGCCTCAAGGCACTGAAATCGAAGTCGATGCTACCGACGATACCAACAAGGCAGCATCCGAACCGAAACAAAGCGTTCGTCCAACTCCGGTGAAACCGGCAAAACCAGCTGCCAAACCGGCAACCACTCCGGCCGAGACGCCTGCTTCAGCGCCTAAAGCCGCTTCCGAACCGGCTACTGCCCCGGCCTCTGCGCCTGTGAAAGAGGCTCCGGCAAGCAGCGAACCGGAAGATTTGCTGTTCTAAGCAGAACAAAACACATAACCAAAGGCCGTCTGAAACGAATTGTTCAGACGGCCTTTTCGTATTACTGGATATTGGAAATAGATGCCCCTCTTAATTCAGACGGCCTTTTTGCTTTCCAAATATTCTGACAAGCCGCGTTCGCGCAAAATACAGCTCGGACATTCATGACAACCACCGACCACGCCGTTATAACAAGTATGCGTCTGCTCGCGAATATAATCCAACACACCCATTTCATCCGCCAATGCCCAAGTTTGCGCTTTGGTTAAATACATCAAGGGCGTGTGGATTTGAAAAGCGTAATCCATGGCCAGATTCAGCGTAACATTCATCGACTTGACAAACACATCGCGACAGTCGGGATAACCGGAAAAGTCGGTTTCGCACACGCCGGCAATGATATGGCGTATCCCCTGCCCTTTGGCGTAAATGGCGGCATAAAGCAAAAACAAAGCATTGCGCCCATCTACAAATGTATTGGGCAGGCCGTCTGAAGCTGTTTCAATCGCCGCCGTATCATCCATCAAGGCATTATGCGTAATCTGTTGCATCAGGCTCAAATCGAGTACGGTCTGCTTTACGCCCAAATCTTGGGCAATCCAACGCGCTCGCTCCAATTCGATGGCGTGGCGTTGCCCATATTGAAAAGTGATGGCCTGCACATTTTCCCGACCATATGTTTGAATTGCCTGAATCAGGCAGGTCGTTGAATCCTGCCCGCCCGAAAAAATAACGAGGGCCTGCTGTTTTTCCATAGTAAATTCCTAGTTTTGTTAACGCGGGAGGTTTGCGAACCGCGTGATTTGAAGATTGACGGATTATAACGGATTTCGTCTATAATCACGGCACTTCGTTTTCTTTTATTCTGCATAATGATGAGTATCTACGCCCTGAAACCAAAATTCCAAAACCTGTTGCGCCCCATCGTTAAGAGACTGTATCAAAAAGGCATTACTGCCAATCAGGTCACCCTGTTTGCCTGCGCCATTTCCATTTTGATCGGTTTGCTTTTAGCATTATTTGCAGGTGTATCCACATTATTCTGGCTTTTGCCGATCTGGTTGTTTATCCGCATGGCGCTGAATGCGATGGATGGCATGTTAGCACGGGAGTTCGGCCAGCAATCGGCATTAGGCGGTTATTTGAATGAAATCACCGATATTGCCGCCGATGCTGCTTTATATCTGCCTTTTGCCTTTATCGCGCCCTTCGGCGGCGTACAAATTGCCCTGTTTATTTGGCTGGCGGCAATGACCGAGTTTTGCGGCGTTTTGGGACAAGTTCATGGCAACGGCCGTCGTTATGACGGGCCATTCGGCAAAAGCGACCGCGCATTCTTTATCGGCGCATTGGCCGTATGGTATGCAATCGCCGGCAGCTTCCATTCGACTTTCTATATCCTTATGTGGCTGGCCTGCGCGGCACTGGTTTACACCTGCTACAAACGTGTCATCAATGGCTTGAAGGCCGTCTGAAACTTATCCACGTTCTTGGGTTAATCATCATTGATTAGAGTATTCAAACCCATCAACCTGTTTTACTGAAAACAAAAAGGCCGTCTGAAACCATAAACTATCGGTTTCAGACGGCCTTTTATTCGTCAGCCAAGATCACTTACTGTTTACCCAGTTGACTGTAATCTACCAACATATACTTGGCAGTAATTTTCTGTGAAGCATTGCCTTCGTCACCCATCAAAATCATCTGCGGCTTGCCGTTAACGGTGATCGAATCGACGGCTTCAACGTTGGTGATGTGTTGCAGGTTAGGTAGCGAGATTTTTTGCGGTTCGTCGGTCGGGTTGCCGCTCCAAGTCCACAGTTGCGAGAATTTCTGACCGTTTTCATCCTTCACTTCGTTGGCGATGACGTAGTTTTTCAACACCGGGTCGTAGTTGATGGAACGGATGCCGCCGCCGTCGATGTCGAGGATGGCGACTTCGTCAAACTCAGGCTTGGCGTTGCGCTCGAACACGTCTTTCGGATTGCTGATGAATGCCACCAGCGCCATATTGTTGAACTCAGGATCGCGGAAGCCCAAGACGAGGCGTTTCTTCACAGGGTCGAACGCCATACCTTCGATATTGATTTCTTCAAAGGAAACTTCGGCTTTGGTGCGTTCGCGGATGAGGTCGTGCAGCTTCTTATCAGTTTCCAGAACCTGCGTCAGATTGTCGTAGCTGGTCAGCCCCAATACATCGCCGCCTTGGATTTTAAAACGCATCAGGTGTTCGCGGTCGGGCGAGCGGTTGCCTTTGCGGGTGCGCGAATGCGAAGTGAGCGCGTAGATAAAGCCTTCATCGTCGCGCGCCAAAGCCTCCAAGTCGCTGAGACGGCGTTTGAAACCGGTAATCACGCGCGTATCCAATGCCTCGTCTTCCACAAACCTGCCGGTTTTATCAATGCTGACAATACTGAACGCATGGTTGGGTTCGTCTTCCGCAATCAACAAATTCCCGTCCGGAAGCTGTTGTACGGCGGAAGGCTCGTACACACCGTTAAACATATTAATTCCCAGCGAACGCAGCTCTGCCGCGTTGTTGGCCGGAGGCATCAGCAATGACGGCAGTGTTTTCACACCGATAAATGCCGCCAACGAAGCCAGCAAACCCCAGCGGAATACTGCATAAGATAAGTTAATGTATTTAAACTGTTTATCCGCCAACAAACCGAGCCAGTAAAGATGGTCGCTCATCTTTTCATAGATTTGTTTACGGTCGCCCATAATTTCCTGCATCATTTCCCAATATTGATCTTTTTGCAGTTTCACACGGTCTTCATAAATCAAAATATTGGGTTGGCTGCCACCAAAAAAAACGCGTTTCAGTACTGCTGAGGCGGGTTTTCAAATCCCGCAACTTAGAACGGCCGCGGACAAAATCCTTAAGCCATGTACGCGCCGCCTGCATTTTGCCGATACGTTCCGGCGAAGCAGAAAGCAATGCAAACACAATAGACGCGGCGGCAGTAATCATAAACGTGCTGGCCGGAATCAAAAATTCGGGCGACGATGAAAAAATAAACGCGCCCGAAATCATCAGAGCGGACACGATAAAACCATTCAGCGAAATCATAATATTCGCTTTGGTTGCCGCCAGCGCCAACAATTCCATCTCCGAGCGTACGGCATTGCGGAACATGGTTTCCACGCCCTTATTCGTACCTAACAAATCAGGCGCATTCAAATCTTCGGCTTTATTTTTTTTCTTTTTCGCCTTGTCTTTTTTGCGTTTGGCTTTCTTTTCACTTTTTTCAGACGGCATCTCAGAATGTTCAACTGCTTCCTGACCTTCTACCGCCTCCTGAATTTCTACCGTTTCAGCCGCAACCTCAACTTCGTTTTCAACAACACCGTTTTGCTTGCGATCCCAAAAATCAACATCCTGTTGGGATTCGGCAGCTGCGCCGTCGTTTAAAGGTTTTTCTTGGTCGCCCACCAGCTTCGACTGACTATCTTCCTTCCAATCATTCAAACTCATATCATGACTCCCAACATCAAACACTTTGAATTAAATGGAAAATAAAAAGCATATTTAGTTCATTTATTTTAGGTAATTTACATGCTATTTACATTCTTTAAATGCCTAAATAGCAAACTGTCGCAAGACCAAAAGCCCTGCGACAATCCACTTTATATCGAAATATTAATAATCGATACGCCCTTTGATAATTTTCAAATCAGGGTAAGACAAAACAATGTCGTACTCACGACCATCTTTAAAAGCCTCGATATCCAACACAGGCTGGCCTCGACGGCTATCGGCTTCAACATCGTGAACTTGATAGCCGCGTTGTTCCAACATTTTTACGACTTTAGCACGGTTTTGCTCGAAGTTCTTGTCGCTGTAGATTTTTTGTTCGATGTAATCGCTGGCACCGGCAGTAGCGGCAGACAAAGCAACGATGGCGGTCAATAAGAATTTTTTCATGTTTGATTTCCTTTTCAAATGTGTATTCAGGTTTCGATGGATGTATTAAAACACAGTAAAATTAGCAGTTAATTAGTGCTTGGTTAAACGCAGTAAAGGCCGTCTGAAAACTGTTCAGACAGCCTTTAACCTTAATCGTCAAATTTCAAACGTATTGCCCAAGTGTAAATCCGGAGGGTTAGAAACGATGAAAAGCCTGCAGCGAATATTCACCCAACAAACGGAAAAACCATGAACAACTTTTGTGAAATCACCTTTTGCCAACAAATCGGTAGTAGTTTGTAAGGTTATCCAAACACCCTCTATCTAACTTTTTAACAATCACTGTCATCAGTTTTAAGTGAAATTTGAAACCATCTTTTACCATATCTCTCCATCATTGCATTCGTCCGTCTATCGGATAATCATTGCATTTATCCGATATGTCATGATACTGTTCAAAAAATATGACTATTAGGAGTTTCTCATGTCCGAACAGCAAAAATTCTTTTCTACCCAAGACGGGACTTCGCTTTTCTACCGCTATCGCCCTGCTGCCGACGGTTCTTCCGATAAAGCTATTGTGCTGTTTCATCGCGGACATGAGCATTCCGGCCGGATGATGTTTGTGGCGGACGAGCTGGGTTTCAACGATTTTGCCTATTTCGCTTGGGACGCGCGCGGTCATGGTTACAGCCCCGGTGAACGCGGCGATAGTCCGAGTATCGGCACTTCGGTTGCAGATGTAGATGATTTTATCCGACACATTCAAAGCGAATACGGCATCAAACCTGAAAACATCTGCGTGATTGCACAAAGTGTCGGCGCGGTATTGGTTTCTACTTGGTTGCACGATTACGCGCCGAAAATCCGTTGCGCCGTATTGGCTTCGCCTGCGTTCAAAGTCAAACTCTATGTTCCGTTTGCCCGTACCGGTTTAAAAATCATGCAAAAATGGCGCGGCAATTTCTTTGTCAACAGCTACGTCAAAGCCCACTATCTGACCCACAATGTCGAACGTCAAAAAAGCTACGACAACGATCCGCTGATTGCCCGCGCTATTTCTGTACGCATCCTGCTGGGGTTATATGAAGCAACCGAACGCGTCGTTGCCGATGCACAAGCGATTACTACGCCTGTACAACTGTTGATTTCAGGCAGCGATTGGGTCGTTCATCACAAACCGCAACACGATTTCTACAACCGTTTGGGCAGCCATATTAAAGAGCGCCATATCCTGCCCGGCTTCTATCACGACACATTGGGCGAACAAAACCGCGAAATCGCCTTTGTCGAAATGCGCCGTTTTATCCGCGAACGTTTCAATCAGCCTTTATATCAAGTTGATTTGACCCAAGCCCATTTACACGGTGAGAGCCGCCGCGAAGCCGACGAACTGGCCACGCCTTTGCCTATTTGTTCGCCGCGCGGCGCATTTTGGGCGGTTTACCGCGCTTCCCTCGACCTTGGCGCGCGCTGGCGTGAGGGTTTGAAAATCGGCAAGGAAACCGGCTATGACTCCGGCAGTACGCTTGATTATGTGTACCGCAACCAGCCGCAGGGCAGCAATGCCTTTGGTGTAGCGGTGGATAAATACTATCTCAACGCCATCGGCTGGCGCGGTATCCGCCAACGTACAATCACTATCGGCACAGCGATTCAGAC
>ERZ1699241.315-NODE-315-length-11229-cov-2.999279_pt1 | contig 11229 bp, 14 predicted proteins | sample MGYA00581545_ERZ1699241 | MGnify/ENA primary metagenome ERZ1699241 (study PRJEB42319, sample SAMD00040323) | human oral metagenome | material: saliva | host: Homo sapiens | study: EMG produced TPA metagenomics assembly of PRJDB4115 data set (Metgenomic analysis of... | reverse complement strand
GAGAAGATACAGATGGTTAAGAGTTGCAACATTGTAAGACGCTAAAGCGATGCAAGCCATCTACGCTCCCTATTTTGAAACGACAGCCATCACTTTTGAAGAAGTGGTGCCGAGCGTGGAAGGGTTCAAAGAACGTATCCAAAAAACATTAGAGCACTTTCCGTATCTTGTACTAGAAGAGAATGGGGAAGTTGTCGGATATGCGTATGCTGGACGATTCTCAGCGCGTGCTGCCTTTGACTGGTCTTGCGAAGTTAGTATTTACATTAGCTTAGACCACCAAAGAAAAGGCTATGGGAAATTGTTATATGCTGCCTTAGAGGAAAAGTTGTTGGAGCTAGGGTACCAAAACATCTATGCCTGCGTAGCCGTTCCAGAAGTGGAAGATGAGTACTTAACGATGAATAGTGTAAACTACCATAAATATTTAGGGTTTGAAGTGTGCGGGCACTTCAAGAAATGCGGATGCAAATTCAACCGTTGGTACGATATTGTTTGGCTTCAAAAGCACGGAGCTACAACGATTCCTACAAAACGCCCAGATCGATTTACCAAATTATAAAAAGCAAGACCCCATCATCAAAATTTGTTGATGGGGTATTTTTTCATTCTGACATTACCAAATATGGTAATTACCATATTTGGTAATGCTCACAAAAGAAAATTATCATATATGATAATTTTGACTTATTTAAATTCATTCAGCTTCTGCTTAAAGAACACCCAGCAGCATTTCGTCGATTCAGGATTCATCCGCAAGTGTTCAATTAGTTCATAAGTTGGATGCCATCTGCGTAATTGGTCCGAAGAGAAGTGTTCGAGAAATTCGGAGAATGGATGATCATACGGTTCTTTTGGCAGCCCACTACAGAAGATGGAGAAGAGGCCTATTAATTTTCCAAAGGCATTTCCAAGTTCGCCTTTAGTCCAGTGAATATGACGTAATAGCCCATCCATATGAGTTGAAGGAACTTTATGCAAGCACTCATTAGAGCGGATGTTCCATTGGTGGGAGAGATCGATGGATTCAAATTCCCTATTGAACCAGTCCTCTTCGATTTCCATTTCGATGTAGCATTTAAGAATTTCTTGCAAAGGCTGATGGCTCTCGATGCTTGTGTTTAACTTGTTTGTTCTAAAATAGTGATAGAGCAATTCTTCCTGGATTTGATTTACAAACTTCTCGTCATTCAGTTTATCCGGATAAATAGTTTTAATAATGGCTTTGGAAATCGTTTGGGATAAAATCGGTAGAAGTGTACAGAATTCTAAAATAGAATGATGTAGATGAAGCAGTTCGAAATCGGATTTTTGCATCATTACAAACGAATGGGTGTATTCCTGAAGAAAGACTTTGCCGAGTTGCTTTAAGCATTGATGCAGCGCAGTCATAAAATCAGTGAATACACCCAAGTTTAAGTAAGTTGTATGTTCATTATGGAAATGACTAGGGAATGGATTTGGACCAAAGTTAATGTAGAAGTCTTGTTTTGGCAAAACGGAAGACGCAAGAGTAATCAGCTCCTCTAAAACGAGCAGCGTCTCTTCTTTTGATAAATGTAAATAGTGCACAGGAATATACGTTTGCGGAAATGACTCTAAGTAATCGTTATAAAGGCGCAAGAAAGAATCTTTGCTCTCTTTGATGAGCGTGTAATAGAACTCAGTAATTTGTGGGCCAAACGAGAAGGCTAAAACGTCTTTGTAGGAGACAGTAGGTTGGCCTAGGAGTTTCTGGTAATGTAAGTGGAAATAATCTCTCAAGCTATCGAGATGAGGAATGAGATCGATGATGCTGTCGCCGCGCATGCCTTTAATCCACAGCGAGGTCAGCGCGTGGCATTCTTCGGAAAATGGTTTGTTGAAACAGCGTAGGGCGTTTTGATGACGCAAATAATAGTGTCGCAGCTTCTGGAATTCTTTCTGCTGGTCATAGGACAGCGCTTGTGGGAAATCTTCAAAGTGGTGGATTAAGAAAGTGGACTCGGTTGTGCCGAGTAAATACTCGATAATCTCTTCAAAAGACTTGTTATACGGATTTGGATTCTGGCTGAAGAGATTGTTGTAGTAATTCTGTTGCTGCTGTTGTTCCTCAAGCAGCTGAATCTGTTTTACCAATAAGCTTAAATCTTGAGTATAGCGTTCCATTATAATACACTCTCCCAATAATGTATTTGTTACATTAATTGTAACGCTTTCATAAAGATGCGTCAATATACATTTTTATCTATTTTTTATGGAATTTAAGAAATAGGAAAGACGCTTGACTAAACTTGTAGAGTTGACCATAATAAAGAAAGTCATTAGGAAGGAGAGGTTTCATGTCCAAGAAAACAAAAGCAACTATTGCGATTACACTAGCGATTGCAGTCATGGTTTTAATCTTTATTAGTTCAAGTATGCCTTACAAGGATCAGTCACTTGTGTCTACGATTCAAAAGGGACTGCCGATGCAACCTTTTTCGGAATTATTATCCAAAATCAAATTTGAATATGCAGGACAAACCATCAGTATTCCTTCTTTAGGATATGCGCAGTTTATCGAATTTTTTATTCGTAAAGCCGCTCATTTCTTAGCTTACTTCTTCATTGGATATCAATGGACGAGAGGGTTAAGTGTTCACGTCCGTAAAAAAGGATGGCCACAGTTCTTGGCGTTCTTTATCGCAGTGCTATATGCGATGACCGATGAATTCCACCAAGGAGTGACTCCAGGTCGTACACCTCTAATCCAAGATGTTTTCGTAGATGCTGTAGGCGCAGCAGTCGGTGTAGGACTAGGAACCTTGAAAAAAATTAGATAAACAACTCGAAACGTTGAAGAGATTTTCTTCAGCGTTTTTTTGTTGCTCAAAAGACTCCTTTTCATTTTTTATCGTAGTTCTTTATGACTAGTCAAAGAGTGGGGGAAGAACGATGGAAATGAATGAATTAGCAACGGAAGTGTTCACGCAAGCCATTAAACACCAATTAGATGATATTCATTTATTACCGGTTGGAGAGGAGTATGTATTTTATTTAAGAGATGTTAACGGGTTAAAAGAGTTGAGAAGAATTTCTGACGAAATGGCCTTACAATTTATTTCGTACTTAAAGTATCAAGCGGGAATGGATGTTGGAGAGAGACGAAGACCGCAGAGTGGTTCCTTAACCTTTGAGATTTCAAAGGAACAGATGATTGAACTGAGATTATCAGTGATTACGAATTTTAAGCAGAAGGAATCCATGGTTATCAGGCTCTTGCATCGGTCTAAAAAAGAAAAGGCGTCGATTCGTTCGATGACTTATTTTCCAAAGGACTGGGCACTCTTGCAACAGTTCTTACGCTATAAGAGCGGCTTGATTTTATTTTCCGGACCGGTCAGTTCTGGAAAAACGAGTACGATGTATGCCCTGCTCAGGGGCCGTATGCAAGAAAAGACGCTTCAAGTGATTACGATGGAAGACCCAGTGGAGTATCATGAGCCGATGTTTTTACAGACGGAGATTAACGAAAAGGCTGGAATTACGTACGAATTACTCATAAAGAGTTGCCTACGTCATCACCCTGATATTTTACTAATCGGCGAAATCCGAGACGAAATGACGGCAAAGATGGCGATTCGTGCAGCCTTAACGGGGCACTTAATTCTAGCAACTGTTCACGCAAAAGACTGTAATGGAGTGGTAGCAAGGCTCTTGGAACTTGGGGTAAGTAAAACGATGCTTGAGCAAACTATTATCGCAATTTGTTCACAACGCCTACTCCCTCGGTATTGTGGACTATGTGGTAAGGAATGCGAACTTCATTGTAATCATTTAACCAACGGAGAAAAGCGCGGGACGATTTTTGAAATTGAAACTCATGAGAAGTTAGCGCATTTCTTTAAAACGAATCAATTCGGGACTGATGAAGAAAGAGTACATCCTTTTAATAAGGTATTGAGGAAGGCTTATGCATTGGGATACATTACGGACAAAACTTACGAAACCTATCAAATTATCTAAGAAATGGAAGGGGCCTGTTCAAAGTCGGTTCCTCATTCAGCTTGCTCATTTACTTCAGGAAGGGTTCAGCTTGGATGAGGCGCTCAAATTTCTAGAATACTTATTCGAAGCAGAGAAGAAAGACCTCGAACAAATGCGGGATACGCTTGGAGAAGGGCGGCGGTTTGATGAGTGCTTGAAACGGGTCGGGTACTCAGAAACGAATACCTCACAAATTTATTTATCCATGCAGTTTGGTAGCTTTGAGAAGGCTTGTGCGTCGATTGGGGAGTTTCTAACCAGGAAGCAAAAACAACAAAAGAAAATGCAACAGATGATGATGTATCCTGCGTTTCTTTTTACGTTTGTTATTGGGATGGTGCTCTGTATCCGAATGCTCTTACTCGACCAATTGTCTAGTATGGTACAAGAAGAACAACTCAAGCAGTCTGGCTTCCTGTATTGGATATGGCTTGGGTTTCAAAACTTACCACAGTTGGCAACGGGATTTTTGATCGTTGTTGTGGCACTCGTTCTCCTTGTCCGCTTGTACTGGAAAAGAAAGAACACCTATGATCAGTTTCGCATGTTGATTTCACTGCCGGTTATTGGAAAGAGTGCGCAACAATACGTGACATTTTTGTATGCACGAGAGTTCTCGTATTTTCTCGGAAATGGACAGTCGCTATTGTCGATGGTGTCCGAACTCAAAAAAGAAGGAACAAGCGCACTATCAAAGATGATTGCGCAGAAACTAGAAGAACAACTGATTCAAGGAGAATCTTTTTCTACGGCGCTTGAGAAGATGAAGCTATTTCGGCAGGAGTTTATCTGGCTGGTATTAGAAGGAGAAAAGACAAGGCAACTAGACGTGCAACTGCAAGTTTACGCCGACCAAATGCTCGACGAATTTACCCAAGGCATCGAAAAGAAAATCAAGTGGATTCAACCGTTACTACTTATGGGGATTGGATTCCTCATCGTTTCCATGTATCTGATCTTATTACTACCGACACTAACGATGATTGGAGGAAATTAAAATGAAAATGAAAACAAAGAAAAAAGGCTTCACGTTAATCGAATTACTCGTGTGCCTCTTTATTATTGGCTTGATGATGCTGCTACTTATTCCAAATATTGCACACCAACGAGAAGAAGCAAAGAAAAAATCGGATGCTGCTATTGTGCATATAATCGAGAACCAAAAGCAAGCGTATATGTTGGATAAGAATACAAATACTGCTCCAACAGTGGATGAATTGCTTAACCAAAAGTATATTGATAAAAACCAACTAGATGCCTATAACAAAGCAGATAAAACTGCAGTTGAAAATAATTAACATTAATTATGAAAAAAAGAGCATTTACGCTTGTTGAATGCTTAATTGCGCTCGCCATTGCTTGCTTCTTACTGATACTTACTCCGCCTTTGATTAGTCATTCCTATGTAAATTGGAAGGAAGAAGTATTTCTAAGAGAGTTTGAGCAGGTGATGGATACGGCGCAGATTACAGCAATTTCAACGGGACAAGGTTCGTTTGTAACTGTTTCTGGCGGAATTGTGGAATTAAATTGTCACGGAGCTAGAGAATTGGATAAGAAGATTCGCTTTCCGGATACGATGAAAAGTTATTCTGTTCAAACGTATGGTTTTAAACCCTATAGTGGGAATGTTAGTCAGTTCTCATCCGTGACGTTTGATGGGCAAAATCGCAGGTACACTTATGTTTTTCAATTAGGGGAGGCAAAGTATCATGTTGAAATCACCGAAAAGTAGAGGATATGTATTGCTTGAAGCCTTAATCGGTCTGATGGTTTTGACCGTTATTGTGTCCTTAATCAGCTTTATGATGGGGCAGCTCTATCATCGCCAACAACTTAAAGGCTGCTTTTTGGATGCTGCGGCTACTCAGTTAATGGATTTACAAGCCAGTGCGACTTATCCTGCTAGCGTTGAAAAATTGCCAAATGAAGAGTACAAAAAGATGAAAAAGGTGACGTTTGAAAAAGTAAATACAGCAGCCTCTCCAACAGTGGTGACGGTCTCTTGCGGAGAGCATGAGGAGGTGTTTCAAATCAATGCGATTACCGAGAAAAAAGTCCGGATTTCTGCTCATTGAACACCTAATTGCGCTCGTAATCATCTCGATTAGTTTAGTAGCGTTTATGGGACTTTCTACGGCGTTTCTAAAAATCAAGGACCGCCTCAATGTTCCTGACGATATTAAATGGCATGTCGCTGTTCAGCAAATGAATTTTAATTATGCGGGTTTTAGACTGACTTCGTTTAATGGCAACGATCCTTATACAGCGCATTTTACAAATACCGTATCTGAGAAAACAGAAGTGATTACACTCGTTTCAAGTTGGAAAAATGGCGGGAAGATTTATAAAGGAGCAGGAGGAAGTGGAGGACACCAACCGTTTCTTTATGGCATTCGTTCGCTATCTATCAAAAGAAACGGGAGCAGGTTACTGATTTCGACAACGCTCAATCAAGGAAGTACTTTTCACTTAAATTTCGCACCAAAGAATCGAGCCATTTATGTCAAAGTGAAAGAGGCTAAGGAAAAGAAAAATGACAAACCTTAAAAGAAAAGGAACATTACTATTTCAGTTTCTGGCGTTACTTGCGATTGCCAGTTTCCTTATTATCGCGCTACTCAAAATTCATGCCCACAACACTCTTGAATATCGCCTTCTGGAAGATGGGTATCGAATGGACATATTGCTTGAGATGGCGAGTCAAACAGTACATCAAAAACTGGCTTTTAATGGAGACGAGATGACTTTTCCGGATAATATTCAATTTTCCATTGGCACGGTGAGAGTAGAGTGGAACGAGAAGACGCATCAATTTACCCTGAAGGCGGACCTTCCAAATGGTCATACAAAGGAAGATACACTATATATTCAGTTTGTAAAATAGGCTAAACACTACATAGCGACTTCTTTTTGTTTTTTTCATTTTCAAGATATGGTATACTTTTCAATGAGAAAATGAAAAGATGGTGAAATAATGACACAAACAATCGGAGAAATTTTAAAAAGTGCAAGGCAATTAAAAGGCTACACTCTTGATGACTTGCAACAAATTACAAAAATTCAAAAACGTTATTTAATCGCAATTGAAGATAATGACTTCGACTTGATGCCAGGTGCGTTTTATACACGCGCATTCATCAAACAAATTGCTGATACAGTTGGATTAGATGGAGCAGCTTTATTAGAAGAGCATGCATCTGAAATTCCGCAGGCTGTTGTGAAGACAACTCCTTCTACAACATATACGACTACTTCAAGTAATCGTTCACGTTTAAATAAAAACAAGAGTAAATGGTCTTCAGTATCCAATACTCTAAAAAATTACTTCCCAACCATTTTATTGGGAATGTTCATCGTAGCGATTATTTTTGCAATCGGGCAAGCTGTATTTAGCAACCGTGCGCAACGTAATAATCCTGTAACGACTCAAGCTACAACGCAAACAGCTGTTGCAGCAGAAACAACTGTTGCTACAACGACAACTGCAGCTCCAGAAGTGACAAGCGTTACTTATTCATATGCGAACGGAAATGCATTGTACTACATTGCGAATGTAAGTAAATTCCCATTAGATGTGAAAGTACTCAATGAAGCAAGAAATGCTTTATGGGCACAAATTTCAGCGGATGGTAAAGTGGTGGCAGACGGAGTTCCAGCTACAAATCAAACAGTGACTGGTTCAATTCCAGAAGGAACAACTACGATTCGTATGGACTTTGGATATACGCCATTAGGTACAATTACTGTTGGTGGTGTTGAACTAACAATTCCTGAAGGTTCAAACGCTACAAGAATTTATATCACGATTCAATAGGAGAATTGCGATGAATTTACCAAATAAATTAACGGTTTTGCGAATTTTCATGATTCCGGTGTTTATCATTCTGATGTGCTTACCGAGTGAAGCGCTAGGAGTGATGAATCTTATGGGCTCACAAATTAGCGTTGTCCACTTTTTGGCAATGATTATTTTCGCAGTAGCTAGTTTTACAGATTATCTTGATGGATATTTAGCACGCAAATACAAATTAGTGACGAACTTTGGGAAGTTTGCTGATCCTTTAGCGGACAAAATGTTAGTGATGACAGCGTTCATTATGCTTGTACCATTTAACTTAGCGCCTGCGTGGGTCGTGAGCATCATTGTTTGTCGCGAATTAGCAGTAACAGGGCTTAGACTATTACTGGTGACAGATGGCGAAGTCATGGCAGCTGCTTGGCCAGGAAAAGTAAAAACCGCTACTCAAATGTTGGCGATTATTTTCCTATTGACGGACGATTTGTTCTTTAAGGCCATTGGAATTCCAATCGGACAAATCTTACTTTATAGTTGTTTAGTATTTACAATCTATTCAGGTTTGGATTATTTTGTAAAGAATCGACATGTATTTGCGGATTCATTTACTAAAACAGAATAACAAACAAAGCCTGAAACAGTTGTTTTGGGCTTTTATTTTTAAAAAAGAGTGTTAAGGAAGGCGAAATTATGAATGCAGAAATCATTGCAGTTGGTACAGAGTTGCTAATGGGGCAAATTGTGAACACAAATAGTGCATACCTAGCCCAAGAATTAGCAAAAAATTCAATTCCAACATACTATCAACAAGTGGTTGGGGATAATGAAGAAAGAATGTATGAAGCGATTGAATTAGCCGCTTCAAGAAGTGAGTTGATTATTTTATCTGGAGGTCTTGGACCAACGACAGATGATATTACGAAACAAGTACTGGCGCGATTTTTAAATGTGCCACTTGTCGAAGATGAGGCAGCTCTTCAAAAAGTGATCGATTTTCACGTGCGTTCTCATCGCGACATGAGTGAAAATAATCGTAGACAGGCACTCGCATTCGAGGGCGGTACTGTTTTTAAAAATCATAACGGACTTGCGGTCGGCTGTGGTTTTGAAAAAGATGGCCGACAATTCATTGTTCTACCTGGACCACCAAATGAATTGAAAATGATGATGCAAAAAGAAGTATTGCCTTTCTTACGTAAGAAAGTGGGCAAGGTGGATTTATTCGAATCACGATACTTACGCTTCTTTGGAATCGGGGAATCTCGATTAGTAACCATTCTAGAAAATCTAATTGAAGAACAAACAAATCCAACAATTGCGCCATATGCTGGTAAATTCGAAGTGATGCTTCGATTGACAGCCAATGGAGAAACGGAAGAAGAATGTACAGAGCTTCTTGATGGAATGGAGCTGCTTATCCAATCACAAGTAGGAGAATACTTCTATGGATACGGCGACCATAATACATTACAAGAAGTCACTGTTGATTTACTAAAAGAATCAGGACTCACAATCGCCTGCGCTGAAAGTTTAACGGGTGGATTGTTTGCAGCAAGTGTCGTGGCGTTTGAAGGAAGCTCCTCTTATTTCCAAGGAGGAACAGTCGCTTATCAAAGAGAGGCCAAAGAAACGCAACTAGGAATTGACAGTACCTTGCTGGATCAATACGGAATGGTGAGTGCAGAATGCGCCAAAGCGATGGCCGAACAAGCAAGACTCCATTATCAAAGTGATTTGGGAATTTCATTTACAGGAGTCGCTGGACCAAGTGAAATGGAAGGAAAAGAAGTCGGAACGATTTTCGTCGCATTAGCGTCTCAAACAGACGTCGAAGTTCTTGAGTTGCATCTTGCACGTACTCGTAACGACAACCGTGAATTCGCGGTACAACATGGTTGGAATTTACTTAGAAAGTATTTATTAAAACAAGTTCGAACAAAATAAGAACAAATGTTCGCATATTGCTTGCGCATGGAATAGAACATAGTGTACAATATGTTTGACTTAAAATTCGTGGAGGAATTAAAACATGGCAGAAAATGAAAATCGTCAAAGAGCATTGGAAGATGCGCTAAAGAAAATTGAAAAGAGCTACGGTAAAGGTGCCGTAATGAAATTAGGAGAAAAAGTAGATACACAAATTCAAACAGTATCTTCAGGTTCTCTTGCATTAGACATCGCATTAGGTGTAGGTGGATTCCCACGTGGACGTATTATCGAAGTATACGGACCAGAATCTTCAGGTAAAACAACAGTTGCACTTCATGCGGTTGCGGAAGTTCAAAAACGTGGTGGAGTAGCAGCGTTTATCGATGCTGAGCACGCTCTAGATCCAGAATACGCAAAAGCTTTAGGCGTAAACATTGATGAATTACTATTATCTCAACCAGATACAGGGGAACAAGGATTAGGAATTGCAGATGCTTTAGTATCATCAGGAGCCGTTGACATCGTGATCGTCGACTCAGTAGCTGCGTTAGTTCCACGTGCCGAAATCGATGGCGACATGGGGCAATCACACGTAGGGCTTCAAGCTCGTTTAATGTCTCAAGCCTTACGTAAATTATCAGGTTCAATTAACAAAACAAAAACAATCGCAATCTTTATCAACCAAATCCGTGAAAAAGTGGGCGTTATGTTCGGGAACCCAGAAACAACACCTGGTGGACGTGCGTTGAAATTCTATGCGACTGTTCGTTTAGAAGTACGTCGTGCAGACCAAATCAAACAAGGTACTGAAATCTTAGGGAACCAAACTAAAATCAAAGTTGTTAAAAATAAGGTGGCTCCACCATTTAAAACAGCTGTTGTGGATATCATGTATGGAGAAGGGATTTCTCAACTTGGGGAATTACTCGACATGGCAGCAGACCTCGACTTCGTGAAGAAGAGTGGTGCATGGTATGCTTATAACGACGAGAAGATTGGCCAAGGTCGTGAAAATGCAAAAGCATTCTTAGCAGACCATCCAGAAGTCGTTGCCGACTTGAACCAAAAAGTTCGCGCTCACTATGGCATTGGAGCAGCTGCTCCAGTCGAAGTGGAAGAAGAAGGCCAAACAAGTTTATTAGACTAACCATTAGGAAGAATCGAGCTAAATGGCTCGGTTCTTTTTTTGTAAAGTTTAGCAACTGCTTAAGGTTTCATAAGAATGCTAGCATTTTACATTAAAATAATGTACTCTTATTGTTGGTATAATTTAAGAAAGAGGATTTTTCAATATATGTTTAAAAGAAAGCCTTATATAGGCCTGAGTGATAAAATTCGAAATCAGAAAAATTCGCAACAAATTCTCTTGGAAAGTTCATCTTGGTTAACGATCGGGAATATCGTCTCAAGATTACTTGGAGCACTATATATCATCCCTTGGGGAATGTGGATGGGTGCTGATAGGGATAATGCGAACTACCTATATTTTATCG
>ERZ1699241.306-NODE-306-length-11400-cov-3.636743_pt1 | contig 11400 bp, 20 predicted proteins | sample MGYA00581545_ERZ1699241 | MGnify/ENA primary metagenome ERZ1699241 (study PRJEB42319, sample SAMD00040323) | human oral metagenome | material: saliva | host: Homo sapiens | study: EMG produced TPA metagenomics assembly of PRJDB4115 data set (Metgenomic analysis of... | reverse complement strand
GAGCATTGCCATACACCCAAGCATCACCAGTATGAGTTAGGTTATCTTCTTTTTCGATATAGCCACCGAGAGAGCCAGCTACAACTACATCAAAATCAATAAGGGCTTTAATGCGGTAGAGTGTTTTTCCGTTTGGTGCGGTAATGGTATCGTTTTTGAGTAATTCGTATTTTTTTTGTGTCATTTTCATTTCCTTTGGGTACAAAAAAGCCCTCAAAACTGAGGGCGTGGGTTAATTTCCAATTCTTTTAAAATCTCACAATAGTGGTTTACCTTACTAACAGATAAACGAGCGTACATAGGCAGGTGTCCATCGTAATTTTCTCTATCGCCTTTGGGATATACTAAAATTCCAACTCGGTCTAATATATAAGAAAAGCACGCTTCTGTTGTGTAGCAACCTTGTAACTCTGCTAGTTTCACCTTCTCAAATTTATGTTTTAACTGATAAACACTAAGCATTCCCGATTTGGTTTGACAAGTTTTTAAACCAGATGCTAGCGTTAGCATTGCTCTTTGTGATTCTTCAGACATCTCTTTAAATTGATCTTCACCTATTTTAAGAGCACATCTTCTTTTGGAAGAAATTTGCATATTTTTCCCTTGTTAGATTATAGAGTGATAAAAACGCCCTAATTAGCAGTTACTGAATGTTTAACCATTAAAAAGGAATATCATTATCAAAATTACCACCTTGTTGGCGTTCGTGATCGGTGTAGCCGTCCCATTCTTTTTGTTGAGATTGTTGAGGTTTTAGCTTACCCTGTGGCTCTTGTGCCCAGTTGTTACCGTTGCCACCTTGTGAACTGCCTAGCATTTGTAGCTGGTCGGCAATAATTTCGGTGGTGTAGCGGTCTTGTCCGTTTTGGTCTTGCCATTTGCGAGTACGGATTTTACCTTCAACGTACACTTGCGAGCCTTTTTTCAGATATTGCCCAATGATGTCGGATAATTTGCGAAAAGCGATAATGCTATGCCATTCGGTATTCTGTTTTTTTTCGCCAGTCTGTTTATCCGTCCATTCCTCCGATGTTGCCACGCTAATACGAGCGACTGGATCGCCATTTGGCATTGTTCGCATTTCAGGGTCGTTGCCCAATCGTCCGACAATGATTGCTTTGTTTATACCTGCCATATTTAGCCCTCTTGGTTATTGATGTTATGTTTACGCACGTCTAGAGCTTGGGTTAGCTCAGATAATTGTTGAGGATATTCAGCGAATTTTTTATTTACATATCCACACATTTCTTCGAGCTTTGCGTTTGTTTCTGCAGCGTTGATTTTCTCAAGCATTTTGTCTTTGTGTTCTTCTACTTGTTTCAAGCGTTCAGCCTCTAAATCCACGCCGCTTTCTAGCCATTTGGCAAGGTTTTGCCCAATGTTTTCGGATAACTTAAATGGATCGCTGTTTGGTGGAAATAAGCCTGTACGGTCTTTGCTTGGTAAGGCAAAATTGCCATCGTGAACTAAATCTAGCACCGTAGTAAATTCATATTCAATGCCGTCATTTTGCTCTGATTTCATACCGAGCTTTTGCACTTGTTTGCGACCATTGACCTCAACTTGAGCCGTTTCGGTTTTACTTCGCATTGTAACAATAACGTGAGCGGGGCAAACTAATAAATCATCAATAAAGGCACGGTGGCGGGCTTTAGTTTCGTTCCAAGCACTCCAAGTATTGCCACGATATTTTGCTCTGGCGGTTTCTTCGTTCAGTTCTAAACACCCTCCTGAGCCAGACCATTCGTGCGTGATACTGTCGATAATTACTACGCCATAACCATTCTCTACAGCTAATTTCACCGCTTGACGGTAGCGTTCAGGCGTGTATGGTGGCTCTAAATCAAGCACATCAAAATCCACTAAATGGGAGTAGAGTGCTGCACTGCCTTTTTCGGTATCAATCACAGCAATTTTCCCGCCTAAGCCTTTGGCAACGAGCAATGCCCCGTAAGTTTTACCTGAACCGCTCGGGCCTGTTAATGCCAAGCGGAGTTTAGATTTTTTGCGTTCTGCTTTTTGGAATTGCATACTATCCTCCTATCTAATCGTTAACACTTCACTATCCACCAATTTTGCCCCGATAATTTCCTCACCGTTTTTCAAGCGGCGTTTGATTTCGGTTTTGTTTGGCGTAACTTTGACGGTAACCAAATCTTCATCGAGGTTGTTGGCAAGAAATTCATTCTCGTTAAGCTCAACCGCATTCGCTTCTTGCAAGCGGTAACTTAAATTGAATAAACCGCAATTGAGCTTACTCATTCCGATCGCTTTCATATTTTCACGTAAGCGGTTTTTAATGCGGTCGATGTTGTTCTGGCACGCTTTCTTCATTGCCTGCAAACGCTTGATTTCAGCATCAATCGGGTCGATTTCTGCTTCGATGTTTTTCATCATAAAAATCGTTTGCTGTACCTTATTTTCGAACGCATCTTCGATTTGGTCTAAAGCGGTTAAAATATCTTCGTCTTCTGCAAACTCTGAATTTTGCAGTAAGGCGTAGATGTTTTGGTATTGGGCGGTAATTTCATAGAGTTTCATAATGGATTTCCGTGTGGTGGTCTAGCATTGCATTTTCTGCAACAAGTTGATAAATACATTCATCGGCGAGTTGAACAAAATCATTAGGTTCAACCCATTTCAGGGCTTCTTGAATGCTCTTTTTAGCTTGGTTAAAGCGATATTGTCGTGATTTTTCACTTTGTTCGGCAAGGCTTTTAAATACATCTTTCATAGTGGTGTTTTCTCTCCCGTTATCGGATTGACCGAATAACAAGTGTTATCCCATTTTGAGAGTGGTGGTCGTCGTTTGGCTATCACGCCTGTTTCGGGCGTTTTTCTGGATTGCGGCATTGCAAGTGGTTGCTTGAAACGAAAGCCGTCGAGGGCGTTTCGTTTTTCGATTTCACGGGCAAGATGTGCCATTGCGGATTCTTTGCTTATGAACTTGGAGCGGTACACAATGATGCGGTTGTATCGAACTCGTGCGTACCAAAACCCTCCGTTTCGATGGGTGATTTCACAGGTGGCGTCAATCATGCAGGGCTCCTAAATTCACACAAGTGGCAAGTTGGGATGTTTTGGGGAATAGCGGAGTCAGACTGGCTGTCGAGGCAACCTCCAAGACTTAATACTGCACAAAAAAGCAGGGCGAAGAAAATACCTATCAGGACTTTAAGCAAGGTTTGCATGTTGTTTTTCCTCAATTAAGTAAATTTGATGCCAGAATTCGTTTGTGTGCTTTGATAAACTCTTCACACTCATGCATCTCACATCTCCATTTTTCTCGTTGAGCAGGGTCTTTGGCATGGTCGTAGTTGCATTTAGCAAGTACATAGGTGATTTGAAAGTTTTTTAAGTTTCGTTGCATTTGTTCGCGAGTGATGAGTGTGGTCATAACACATTCCTTTTTAGAGCCGATTATTTAACCACTCACGGCGATCGTGGTATATTGATGTTGCGACACAATCAATATAGGAGTTTAAGATGTTAAATTCGGCTTATCTTTATCAACAAATCCCTGTGGAAATCCGTCCGTTTTTTAAAATTGAGATGGCGGATATTCCGAGTCAGTATGCGAACTTACTTGATAACATTGCTCAAGCTATTCGTGCGATTATTCCGTTTGTTCTCTTGAATAAGACGGTGAATGTGGTTGTGGGGACGCAACCGTTTGAACTTCAATTGCAACACGCAACGTTATCGGTACGACTATCTCCACCGACTTTACATATGGCGATTGAGAACTTTGCATTTCTTGATTTAAATCATATGATTGGCTTACCTGATGCTCTTCAACGTGCGTGCGTGTTGGAAGAGCTGACTCACGTTCTAATGAACGTGAAAGACGAGCATATTGTGAAATTGATGGTCGCTGAGATGCTGCCCGATGTTCGTTATGTGAATGGAAAATATCACGCTCTTTAGTGGTAGAAAAAATGTCAGATTTTGAACCACCGCAAGCGATTTTATCTGCACGAATAACGTGTGTTGCGATGCCGTCGGTTCGAATAGGACCTAGTTGAATCGGTTTCATATTGTTTCCTTTTTGTACGATTTACTGAATTTTGGGTGCAAAAAACCGCCCCACAGGAAAGGTGGAGTGTGAGGCGGTGGGAGTAAGGATTACTTGGTCACTGCTCGGTTAATGAGGTTGATAGCACGTGTCCAGTTTAGGCGTTCGGATTGTTGGAACGGTTCGACGAGGCGTGCGATGGTGTCTTTGGTTTCGAGGTAGTGTCGTTTGTATTCGTGATGGTGGCTGTAAGTTATTGCACTGAAACGTGAGCCGATTGCTTCAAGCGGTTTTTCGAGTTGACCGAGTAGGGTGTTCATTTTGCTGTGAGAGCACCATAACCAGACAAGCTGTTCGAGTTCGTATTCGGTGAATTCGAAGGTGTATTTGCGTTCGACAAGCGGTTGGATTTGATTTGCGTTTTGCAAAACTTCACGATCTAAAATATCGAGTACCCATTTGCGGAAGTCTTTGGCGACTTTGGTGCGGGCGAACATGGCAATCAGGTGTGCACCACGAAGTGAGAAGATACGCACTTTTTGTAGTCCGCCTGCGGTTTGCATTTCGATAAGTGCGGTCATTTCTGCGGTAAATTCGTCTGCGTTACGGTCGTAGATACGAAGTACGTTATCGGAATGAGCATATTGTAATGCTTTGCCTAATTCGATAGCTGTTAAGAATGTTTGATTATTTTGGTTGATAACCGAAAGGGTAGTGTTTTGGAAAGTTAATGTTGTCATTTTTAGTTTCTCGTAACAAATTTTAATAACTCATCACGCAGAGGCTAAACTGGTGATGAACTGAATTGGATTAGCCTTACCGTGTTACGAGAAAACGGCGATCCGAAGATCTCCAACTCAGCCCATCATTGACAACTTTTCAAGGGGGGATTGATTTGATCCGACCTTTGAAGTTTTAAGGTACCGTCAATTTGACGGCTCCTTTGATTTGCTGATTTTCGGTTATAAAAAAAGACGCTTGAGCATCTATCTATTTCTAACCGCTCGTAACATTCAGGAGGCTAATCCCGACTTTCTGTTGAAAGTGGGGGTATCTTAATCTGATGTGAGCGGTGTTGTCAAGGGTTATCTGTATAAACAGTATTCTTTCTGAATGGCAAAAATCACATTTCTATATTCAGGACGAAAGCCGACAAGGTAATTTAATAAACCAAGCACTTTAGAATATAACGTTTCAACTTGTATTTTGTTATTCGGTGTTTTAATTATTTCTTCCCAATCAGTTAAGTATTGATGTAATTTTTTAAACTTCCGATTAGGTGGTAATAATTTATCATCATTTAATATTAAGCCTGTAATTTCTTTTACAGATTGACTGCAATATAACTTTGTTTTTTCTGTTTTAATCTGGTGTTTATGTTTTTTAATAATCTGTTTGATTTGATATTTAAATCCTTTAGGGATTTGTTTGCCTGAAAAGGTAATATCATCAACATATACGGTCATTGTTAAATGATGTTGCTGTGCTAAATCATATAATTCATCGAACATTGCTGCATTTACCCAATAGGCAAGCGGCATACTAATTTGGCTACCTGTAGGCAGATGGTCATCAATAGAACATAAATCAGCCAGTATATTTGCGAGTTCATATGAGCCGTTTAATTTTTCCTTAAAAAACCAAAATAGCATTGTTCTTGTAGTGGATGGAAAAAATGCCTCAATATCTGTGGTAAAAACAACGTTATTATTTAAATGTGCTTTAGCATTATCAATATATGAGCGATTTTTAATGCCCGAATAAAGATAATCAGGAAGCGTTATTCTTACTAATAATGATGCGATGCGGTTGTGAATATCGTAGAGCAGTTTGATCGGCGTTTGTATTTCTCTTTTGCCTTGTAAGAAGCAGTAATAATACTCAGCTTTATTTTTAATGATAGATAAGAGAATATCTTGGTTTACGTTTAATATATCCGTTAACTGTTTTGTATATGAAAGGTTACAAAGAGGACTTTGCTCCAAAGAATATGATTTATTATGCGTGATGATTTTTTTCTTTTTTTGCATCTTTTGTGATTACCCAATCCATTGCTTTTAATAAATTTTTGGCAATAAATTTTCTCACTTTTTCAGAACGTAAACTTTCATTTTCAATTTGTTCTGAAAATAACATTAAATGCGAAACAGGTACTTCAAAATAATTGGCGTATTTATTCAGCATTTCTAATGTAATCGTATTTTTTCCTGTTTCAATTTCTGAAAGGTGGGAAACGGAAATATTGAGTTTTTGTGCTAATTCAGATTGAGTTATTCCCTCAAACTGTCTTAGTGTTTTTAATGCGTGGTTTAGCATAAATTTTCCTTATTTTAGAAATTAGGGTAACGCTGAATTTATTCTGAATCTGAAGGCATATCAACATCCTCAAAAAGTACCCATCGAAGAATAAATCGAAAAAGCCAAAAAGCCCACTTTAAAATGGCCTTACGTTGTTTTTTACGTTTTTCATTGGGATTATTCGGCGTTTGGTGCGTATTGTGATTTAATATTGGCATATAATGTACCTCATTTGGTTGCCCGTTACAGCGGAATTACTGTAACTTCCTCGCAGCATCCCAAATAGCACACACACCACTTGACCCTATTCTAACCCCACCCTGCGGCTCCTCGACGCAGGGTGGGCTCTTACAACTCATTGCCTAGTTTAGGCGGTGAGCTGTAAATAGATTGGAGTTTCCTCCGAGTTATTGCTAACTCAAACTAAAGCGAGGTTTATTGCTATAATTTCACAACGAGCGAAATTATAAAGCTAAATAATAGGGTTATTCAAGTGATTTTATTCACAATCAGCGAATTTAATTCTCCAACTCAATCATCGCATCAATGGTGTTATGCCATACTTCTGTATCTATCAGCTTGTCAGCTAAAATGCCTAAACCTGATGATTTCAGCTTTTCAAGCACTTTATTTTCCATTCGCTCAATGCGGTCTTGATATTCATATTCAGGCGGTAAGCCTAATGCGTTGTAATCTTCGTAACCTATCATAAGTTGCTCCTTGTTTACCATTTAAAAGCACTCTTACTACAAAGAATGCTTTTAAATGCCCTTGCTTTCACAAGGGCAAAGGGCATAAGGTTATGCACCGAATTTAGCGATTAGAGTGCTTAAATTGCCTTCCAATGTCTCGCCAATCGCTTTGAACGACCAGCCATTTTCGTTGCGATATACTTCGCCGAAGATGATGACGGTGTGGTTGCCGTTACCTTCGTCTTGCGGTTCAAAGCGTGCAATTTCTTCACCTGTTACATCATTGACTAAGCGAACGAATTCGTTTTGTACTTTTGAGAAGTTTTGATTACGTTGTTTACCTTCGTAAATATCAACTGCAATCGCTACTTTTTGAATTTCTGCAGGTAGTGCAGTTAAGTCGATTAAAATGGTTTCATCATCGCCCTCGCTTTCACCCGTGCGGTTATCGCCTAAGGTTTTCACTGCACCGTTTTCTGCAGATTTTTGACCGAAATAAACCACATCTTTATCTGAACGTGTTTTACCGTCGGCATTTAATAAAAATGCGTGAGCATCTAAATCAAACGCTGCACCTGTGTCTGCAGTATCCCAACCTAAACCAACGCGTAATTTGGTTAAAGAGTTGTCTGTTTTGGTTAAATCTAAGGTTTCACCTTTGGTTAATACTAAAGCCATAAATTACTCCTTCTGGCATTTATTAAGTTAATCAAACGCTGTCTTTCCAGCTGTCAATGTTTACCATTTAAAACAGCACACTGCGTGCCAAACATTAAAAAAAACACACGTCTTACGTATGCTGTTTTAAATGGTGGCTCTAGTGGGAGTTGCACCCAGTCTTTACTTGACATTCATGTGAATAAACTTTCATTTTTCTGCAAAATGAACAAAACCTAGAGCCTAAAGGTGCCGCGTTATTTCGCGCCCTGCGGCTTGGGGCGGAGTAGTCTTCAAACGGTTGGGTGCCACCCCGATTAGGTAAGCTCTTCGAAGAGAGCGTGGGCTTTGTGGCCAAATCATTGCCCCCTTTTCTGCATTTCAGCAGAAAATCTTCATAGAATGCGTAGGTCTTATTGTGCTTCACTCGTCCAAGACGGCTGCTGTAAGTTGTAATCCTACGCTGCATATCGTTGCACGTTCTCCGTTTCTCGCTGGCTAAGGCAGTAGGCGGTCTTTGCCGTTGCTACTTAGAACCCGTTGGCTGATTGTGCGAATTGACCTTACGCTAACTCAATCAGTCTGCCGAGCGTTACTTCATCGTTGGTTTGGCGATATGCGTGTTTAAATTGTTAAAGAGCAAGTTATTTAAAACAGCTTTCATCTTCCGTTTGCTTCAACGCTTGGCGGTCGTTGCGGATGTTTCCGCATTGATGGCTAAGGGTTTGGCTCTCCGTTAAAGCTGTTTTAGATAACGCCTGATTTTTGTTATCAGGCTGTTTTGTTTTAATGGAGATATAATACAATACGTATTTTATAAGTCAATACAAATTGTATTTATGCCTATGATAAAAATACTATATGTATTTTAAATAATTGATTTTAAAGCAGAAAAATTTTTGCGAGGGGTGTTTGATTGGTGGTTTTTTGAACGGTTTAGACGAGTTAAGCAAGATTTGAAGGGAAATAAGCAAGGATTTTGGTTAGGCGGATTTAAACGAAAGAATACAGAAAGATAAAGTTGTGAATTATAGTTCACGCAATCACAATATTAGGCTATAATAAGCCCATTCGGAGGCATTATGATTCAAATAAAATCGACCACCATCTTTAAACAATAGCTTGATAATTTAAAAGACTTGCGAGTAAGGGCAAAAAGTCAAACCCGAATTAAGCGGTTGCAGATGGGTAATTTTGGCGATGTAAAGCCTGTGGGCGAAGGGGTATCAGAATTACGAATTACGGAAGGCAAGGGGTATCGGGTTTATTTGAAAAACCAGAATGGCGTGATTGTGATTTTACTTTGTGCGGGCGATAAAGCCAGCCAAGAGAATAATATTAAAAAGGCGAAAGCCTTAGCGAAAGAATTAGGAGTGTAAAATGGTTGAATTGCAAGATTTTGAAATGGCGGAACATTTAAGAACAGAAGAGGAAATTCAGCTTTATTTAAATGAGGTGCTGAAAGAGGATGATGTGGATTTAATCTTGTCTGCTTTAGGTGATATTGCGAAAGCACGTAATATGAGCCAGATTGCCAGAGAAGCAGGTGTGAGCCGTGAGGGGTTATACAAAGCCTTTTCAGGCAAGGGGAATCCAACCTTTTCAACCGTATTAAAAGTGATGCGAGCGTTGAATTTAACTTTTGAAGTAAAGCAAGCTAACCACGCCTAATTGAGCCCTCTTCGGAGGGTTTTATTTTGCAAAAAATTGGCGGAATTTGACCGCTTACATTTTCTCGGGGTCAGGAAGATGTGGGCGACATTGATATCGGGGAGATAAAAAAGCCCGAGAATCATTTCTCAGGCTTGAAGAATTAGGCGTTGCAAGTGTGATTAACTGGGATCACAAATGGTTTTCCTTTTGAGGTAACCAGTTTCTTGCCTTCTTTTGTCTCTTTTTCTACCGATTGACGGAAGATAATCTCGCAAGAACCTTTACAACGAGGGCAATAACCAAAATAAGCCATAGCGTTATTCCTCTTATGAGGGATTTCACTATAACTTGCTTTTTATGCATCATTGGCAAAAAAGCAGTTTACACTGCCATATAAACTTTATATACTTACCTGGCAATTTACGTAAAAAGCAAGAGGATTACAAATCCCTTTGAGCAACCCTTTTTCCTCAAACGGTACGAAGTCCTTTTGATAAGCAGTTACTGCTAATAACTGCTTACCGCCTCGGAGACCCAGCCATTGGCTGGGTTTTTCTTTTGTAGCGTTCTTGCTATGAAATATAGCCGATCTTGTTTCTTTTTTCAATTGCTAGATCACGCCTTTTTATCCAGTGCTATCATTTGCGTAAGGGGGTGAAAATGGTGGATAGGGTAGGGCTTTAAGGGATGTCGACGAAATTGATTTCGTCGACATAAAAGAAAACCGCCTTGTGGGCGGTTTTAGCTAAATGGTATAGATATCTATTTCATCTCTATCAGCAACATGCTGAAAATCTTTATCATCACTAATAATATTTTGGATATTATATTGTTTCATTGTATCAAGAAAGAGAGCATCATAAGCATCTAATGGATAGTTTTTGATATTTTGAACAATATTATTTCCTGAAGTTTGATCTGCGGTAAAAGGAAGTATTTCTGCTAATGATTTTATATCCTCCCAAGCCTGCTCGATATCATTAACAATAATTTTTCGCTGTTCTGGAATAGCTCTGAATTTTTTTAAGTTATCAATATTAGGGTGTGCTACTTTGTATCTTTTATAAGATTCTCTTTCTATGAAATGTCCTAACTCACTCAAACAAAGTGCCGAGGTATAAAGCTTGCCTTTGTCTTGTTTTACTCTCTGAATAAAATCAGAATACCCCTCTAATTTATCTCGAATTTGTTGAGAGTAATCCATCGCTTTATTTGCAATATAAACTACATTTACCCAGATATTTGTATCAACAAAAAATTTCTCGTTAAGGGTTGTTCTGCCTAATGATGAAATTGTCATAACACCCATAATAATTAAACTTCCCCAAGATTATTTACGTACTCACTTATTTCATCTGGATTTTTATAAAATTCAATTGCATTAGCTATAACTCTATTTAATAGATTGCGCCCTCCTTCCGTAATATTCAAGAATTTTAATCGTGCTTGTAATTCATTAATAGAATAATCTTTTAATAGTCGCCCAATTGAAGCATTAAAAAATGGGGTTGCGTAAGTTGTTATTTCAATAAAATCTAATTCGATTTTTTCTTGGTATGCCAGTAATTCAATGATTTTTTTATGCAGTTTATCACCTAGTGGCATTGACACTGCTATTTGGCTTCCAATAAGATCTTTAACTATAATATTCATATTTTACCTCTAAAAAAACTTTGGTTCATTTTCATATGAGTAGATAACATTTTTATCGCAGTTAATTGTAATAACAGCCATTGTTCCTTTAAAATTAAAGGGTAAGGTGGTTACCTCATAATTGCCCTGCTCATTAATACTTGCTTTGCAATCATTAGTGTAAATTTCAAGGCTTCCACTATTTAAATGAACAAATTCTTTAAGTAAATCGAGCCCTACGCCTCTTGGCATATCTTCGACAATACTATCTGTTTTAGTTGTGTTGCCTCGTTTGAGAGCCCATTGTAAGGCGGTTTTATTATCTATAATTTGTGCAGATAATTTTTCATTAAGGGAAGCAAAATCTGTAACATTCTGACATATCCCACCTCCCAAATCAACGATACACAGTGTTATCGTTTCATTTTTGGCATCATATTCCCCACACCTAAT
>ERZ1699241.301-NODE-301-length-11520-cov-2.808830_pt1 | contig 11520 bp, 6 predicted proteins | sample MGYA00581545_ERZ1699241 | MGnify/ENA primary metagenome ERZ1699241 (study PRJEB42319, sample SAMD00040323) | human oral metagenome | material: saliva | host: Homo sapiens | study: EMG produced TPA metagenomics assembly of PRJDB4115 data set (Metgenomic analysis of... | reverse complement strand
CATCTTGACAGTTGGACCATTCAAGTCTAAGACCTTTAACTGGTCCATCTTGGTATCCTTCATCCTTCTCATGGCAACAATCGTAGTAGAGCCACTTGAAGGAATCTTCCACGTAACCAAACTAGACTTGTCACAATGGGGAATCGTTATGGCTGGAAGCTTCTCAATGATTATCATCGTCGAAATCGTTAAGTTTGTTCAACGTAAACTTGGCTTTGATAAGAATGCGATTTAAAAAGAAAAAGTCATCTTCGGATGGCTTTTTGCTACAGTTTAGGGAAAGGGCTTGCAGTTATCGGCTTTTGTGCTATAATTGCTATAATATAGTAAAAAGTAAGTGGAGTGTGAGGAAGTGGAGAAGAAAATTGTAAAGGATATTTTGTTTTTATCTCAGGTGTCTCAGCCGGCAAGTCAGGAAGACCTTTATCTTGCTAGAGATTTGCAGGATACGCTTTTAGCAAATCGTGAGACTTGTGTCGGTCTGGCTGCCAATATGATTGGGGTGCAGAAGCGCGTGATTATCTTTAATCTTGGCTTGGTTCCTGTGGTCATGTTTAACCCAGTGCTCCTGTCCTCTGAAGGAGTTTATGAGACAGAGGAAGGTTGTTTGTCCTTGACAGGTGTGAGACCTACTAAGCGTTATGAAACCATAAGGGTTGCCTATCGTGACAACAAGTGGCAGGAACAGACCATTACCTTGACAGGCTTCCCAGCCCAGATTTGCCAGCATGAACTGGATCACTTGGAAGGACGAATCATTTAGGAGGAAAGTGAATGAAACGGATAGTTTTTGAACTTATTTTTATCGCAACGACCTGGTATATCTTTTTACCACCCCTTAACCTGACCAGCTGGGAATTTCTCTTTTTCCTCTGTGGGCATTTGCTACTTGTAGCAATCTTATTTGGCTTTGGCAAGGGAATCAATCTGGTCAAAACGGTTCATGTGCGCCACGGCAAGGCGGAAGCTGCTTTAAATCTTGAGGTTTTCAAAATCAATCGGTTAGGGAAAGTTCTTTTTGCTTCTATTGGGGGGATTTTTCTCTTGGCTGGTTTAGTTTCCTTGGTGACCTCCAGCATTTTTCAGGCTAAAAATTATGCTAATGTAGTCACGGTTACGGAAAAAGACTTTACTGAATTTCCTAAGACTGACACCAGTAAGGTTCCTATTTTAGATAGAAGTACTGCTGAAAAAATTGGTGACCGCTACTTGGGTTCCCTGACGGATAAGGTTTCGCAGTACGTAGCCGCAGATACCTATACCCAATTGACGATTGATGGGAAGCCTTATCGGGTTACACCACTAGAATATGCAGACCCTATCAAGTGGTTTAATAATCAGGCCAAGGGAATCGGCGAGTATATTAAGGTGGACATGGTCACAGGAAATGCCAACTTGGTGGACTTGAAGATACCAATCAAGTATTCGGATTCAGAGTATTTTAACCGTGATGTCAAACGTCATCTGCGCTTTAAGTACCCAACCAAGATTTTCAAGACTCCATCATTTGAGGTGGACGATGAGGGCAATCCTTTCTATGTAGCAACGGTTTACCAAAAGCAATTTGGACTTGCGGTTCCTCGTCCTACTTCAGTCATTATCTTGGACGCCACAAATGGAGAAACCAAGGAATACAGCTTGGCAGATGTTCCAGAATGGGTGGACAGGGTCTATCCAGCTGAGGAAACTATTGAGCAAATCAACTACAACGGCAAGTACAAGGATGGTTTCTGGAATGCCATGATTTCCAAGAAAAATGTGACTCAGACTACCAAGGGTTATAATTACTTGTCTATCGGCAATGACATCTATCTCTACACAGGTGTGACGTCGGCCAATGCGGATGAGAGTAATCTTGGTTTTATACTTGAAAATATGCGGACAGGAGAAATTACTAAGTACAGCTTGGCTTCTGCGACCGAAGAATCAGCCCGTGAATCAGCCGAAGGTGCTGTTCAGGAGAAATCCTACAAGGCAACCTTCCCAATCCTCATCAACCTCAATGACAAGCCTCTCTACATCATGGGCTTGAAGGACAATGCTGGTTTGGTCAAAGAGTACGCTTTGGTAGACGCAGTCGAGTACCAAAATGTTATCGTAGCCACGACAGTGGAAGAGCTGCTCAGCAAGTACGCCAATAAAAACGACCTTGAAATTGATAATGAAACCACAGAAAGCATCAAGGGTGTGGTAGCAGACCTCAAATCAGCTGTTATCAAGGGAGACACCGTCTACTTCTTTAAAGTTGATGGCAAGATTTACAAGGTTAAGGCCTCAGTATCAGATGACCTTCCTTACCTTGAAAATGGTAAAACCTTTGAAGGTCAAGTAGGAAAAGACAATTATCTCAAGAACTTTAAGCTAAAGTAAGAACGGCTTTATTTAAGAAGTGTATGTTATAATAAGGGAATTTAAAGACTAATGGAGGACAAAGAAATGGGTTTTTATGTGATGCTTGCTTCAATGCTACTCGGACTGCTCGCTTTGAAGATAGGTTTTTCTCAGTTCAAGGAGAAAAAAGATAAATTCTTATCTATCTTAACAAGTTTAGCTGGTCTAACCCTTGTTCTCGTGGCTGTCTGGTTAGGATGGCCAAAATAACCAGAGAAACTTCGGCTTGACCGAGGTTTTTTAGATGAATTTCTTGGTTGTGGTTAAAAAATATGCTACACTATCAATATGAAAATTTTAATCCCAACAGCAAAAGAAATGAACACAGACTTGCCAAGGATCGAGGCAACTCCTTTAAGACCAGAAAGTCAGGCTGTGCTGGATGCCTTGTCTCTCTATTCTGCTAGTCAATTGGAGAGTTTTTACAAGGTATCAGCCGAGAAGGCAGCGGAGGAATTTCAACATATCCAAGCTTTAAAAAAACAAACAGCTCAACACTACCCAGCCTTGAAACTTTTTGATGGACTTATGTACCGCCATATCAAGCGAGATAAGTTAACCGAGGCAGAACAAGCCTATTTTGAAAATCATGTCTTTATTACATCAGCTTTGTACGGTGTTGTGCCAGCCTTGTCACCCATGCCTCCTCACCGTTTGGACTTTTTGATGAAGTTAAAAGTCGCTGGTAAGACTTTGAAGAGCCATTGGAAGGCAGCCTATGATGAAGCTGTGAAGCAGGAAGAAGTGATTTTCTCCCTCTTGTCATCTGAGTTTGAGACCGTATTTTCTAAGGAAATCAGAGAAAAAATGGTGACCTTCAAATTCATGGAGGATAGAGGCGACCAGCTGAAAATTCACTCAACCATTTCCAAGAAAGCGCGTGGTGCCTTCCTAACAGCCCTGATAGAAAATCAAGTTCAAACAGTGGAGGAAGCTCGTTGCTTAAGCTTTGCAGGATTTAACTACCGAGAAGACCTGTCACAGCCACAGGAATTGGTTTTTGTAAAGGAAGTATAGAAAATAGATAAAAGAAAAAGTCAGCAGAATTATGCTGACTTTTTTCTATCTTATAAAGTATTGGATATATGAATCTCATTTGATAAAGTATTAAGATGATTAACCAAATCCATTATTGACAGATGATTTTGACAAATAAACTTCTTGGTAATTCCTGGAATATAGAAATTAGACACGATGATATCATAACCTGTCTGATTTAAAATCTCAGGACTTGTTTCTAATTCATCCCAAATATCGAAGGTAAAACGGTTATTACAGTAATAGGAAAGCATATCAACAAAGGTAAGGGAGATAGCATGGTCAAAGTTATTGATAATCAAAACCTTGATAGGTGGTCGATTTTCTAACAACTGAGTAGAGAGGTTTTCAGTATGGGTTAAGATGGTATACATCAAGTGTTCCAACTGTTCAGGATGGTCATGCTGTCCAATTGCTTGTCGATATTGAGCCAGTTCTTGACGCGCACTTTCCATAAAGTCTGGGAAGTAAACTTCAAATTTTTTAATCGTCAATACTTTTTGTTCAAATAAGATTGGGGTAGAAAAGATTTCCTGTCTTTCAAAGAAAGCAGTGTTGTGTAAATGCCAAATCAGCTCATCGTGGTTGGTAAAGGTAATCTTATATTGTTTTGATAGGCGTTCTAATATTTGACTAAGTAATTGGTAAGAGTATCTTGCTTCACTGTTTTCTTCTAAAGAGTTGAAGAATTCTTGAGGATCTAGGAAAAGGTTATTATGAAGAAAAGAAATAAAGATTTGCGCAATGATATCCGGAGTCAATTTCAGTCCCAATTTTTCAGAGAAATGGACAAGTATCTCCTCAAAATTTGGAATATTCATCAAAAGAGGATAGTATTTATCGCTAAAATGATTTGGTAAGTCGATAAAATGACCATGTTTGATGCGGTAAATACTGATAGCTATCATCAATTTGTACATTCTATAAATTGAAAATCGCATTGGATAATTCGTGATTTTATAGAAGAAATCAGCAAACTCTGTTAAATCCTCCTCAGGAAGGTCTGGAAAAGGCCAGTCTAGGAAATAATAGCGCTCAGAAAAGTATTGGGCAAAAAAATAACGAATATCCGTTTCATTACCAAGAATTGCAGTAGGGGTAAAAGATAATTCAATCTGAAATTGTGATGATAGAGTTTTTGTAATATTTCGGCCTAATCGATAGAGGTTGGCATTACTTGAGTGAAGATTTTCAACTGTTCGATAAATAGGTAGCCCCTCATTGAAGAACATATACTCTAGTAATTGAAAAGATTGGGAATGGGCTAGAAAATATTGATAAATATCTTCTACACTAGTGTTAACTTCTAAATCTATCATGATTCCGTTAACAGAAGATTGGATGTCAATAGATGGAAAGGCAACACGTAATTCATTTAAATCACTTTTTAAGATTCGTTCTGTACATCCTAATTTTTCGGCTAGTTCATGCAATTTCATCCAATTACGATTCTGAATTAAGGTTTCCATTAAACGTAATTGTCGCTGATCTTTCGTAGATAAAAGGTTACGCATATAGGTATTTTCCTCCTATTTTCATTATATCATATTATTGTCTAAAGTGTACAAAAATGTCGGAGTAGAAAAAGCGTCTGAATTAGTCAGAAAAATTAGAATAATATAAGTGGCTTTTAGGTACAAAAAGAGAATATATTAATTGTATAGAAAATATTGATTTATATATCAAATAGTTGTAAAGTGGGAATTATAAAATATTATCTAGGAGTTCAAAATGAAACATTCACATAAGAAATCATTTGACTGGTATAGCATGCAACAACGATAATCTATTCGTAAGTATCACTTTGGTGCAGCTAGTGTCTTGCTCGGGACAGCCTTAGTCTTGGGAACTGCTGCCAATGCCCAAGCAGTACAAGCAGAGGAAAAAAATCCAGAAGCTACTAACAGTGTTTCTGTTGATAAGATAGCAGAAACTACTAAACCAGCAGAAGTTTCTACAGCTAAGAAAGAAACTACCTACGCAGCTCCAACTGTTGTTAATCCAGTAGAGGTGACTCCAGCTAAATCTGAAGCTGTTAAGGCAACTGTAGAAAAGGTTGAAGAACCTAAAGTGGAAAAAGAGGAAGTTTCTCATCAAAGTGCAGTTAATAAATCAAAATTGTTAACGGCTCTTTCGCGTGCTAAAAAACTTGAGAGTAAGTTATATACAGAAGCAAGTGCTGCTAAGTTGCGAGCAAGTATCCAAGCTGGTCAAGGTTTGCTTGGGAAAGCAGATGCATCTGAAGCTGAAATATCAGCAGCGGAGTCATCTATTCAATCAGCTGTCATTGGACTGGAACTCCGCGCTAACTCTGATAAAGGAACTGTATCAGAAACTTCTGTAGCGAAGAAAGCTGATGCAGATGAAGCAGAAGAAGAAACTAAGCAAGCTCCTACAACTAATCGTTCAGCTCTTGATAGTGTTGTTTTGCCAGCTAGCACAGCTGCCAAAGTAGAAACAACTTCAGCTCCAGCATCTACTAATGAAATCTTGAAACCAGGTTTAAGCCTTTCTGATGCTCGCCAAAATCCAGCTATCCGTAAGGAAGACTTGGAGAAGGGGCATAGTGGTTTTAGAGCGGCTAGCAATCCAGCCAACCCGATTGTCTCAGGTTCTGGGAATACAGTTGCATTTACAGATATCAGTCAATCTGGTCGTAGTTACAGTTTTCGTGGCTACGGGAACGCACGTGGTGGTAATTCAATTCATTACGATGTGACGACAGTACGTCAAGGTAATAGATTGAATTTCACAATTCAATATTCTGGTCCAGGTGAATTTGTTAATAATAACTTTATCTTGGATAAAGGGGATGGATTTGGAAATCCTTCCAATGCAACTGTTATCACTCCAAGATTAAGAGAGCAATCAAAACCTATTAGCCAGGGTGCCAACTTCGTATCTCACTCAGGATATACTATGACCTCTGCTACTGAAACAAGTATGCAACAGACAATCAGATTCAGTTTGCCAATCAACAATCCAAATGGTGATTTGTCTGTCCGTTTGAAACCTGTTACTTTTAACGTGGATCAAGGTGGTGGCGGTGCCGCTACTAGCAATGATCCATACAGTAACTCTAACTATTATTATAGAGCAAACCCACTATACTTGGATGCCAATCCAAATGGTGGTTCTAGTAACAAGGTTGTTACAGAAGACATTGACTTCCAAACAGTCTACCTTCCAACTAGTAAATTGCCAGAAGGCCAAACTAGATTAGTCAGAGAAGGTGAAAAAGGACAACGTCAAATTACCTATAAAGTCCATCGATTTGGTAACGAAACAATTTTAGGATTGCCAATTAGTAATAGTGTCACTAAAGAAGCTAAGCCACGTATTCTGCAAATTGGTGTTGCTAAAGAGCTAATCGATACAGTAAAACCACGTGTTGATCAAAATAAAGTCGGTGATACAAATAATCTTACTTTCTATCTTGATAACGATGGCAACGGGGTTTATACAGAAGATGTAGATGAACTTGTTCAAAAAATTGCTATTACAGATGGAGCCAAAGGTGAAAAAGGAGACCAAGGTGAACGCGGTTTAACTGGAGCTAAAGGTGAAAAAGGAGATCAAGGCGAACGCGGTCTAACTGGAGCTAAAGGTGAAAAAGGAGACCAAGGCGAACGCGGTCTAACTGGAGCTAAAGGTGAAAAAGGAGACCGAGGCGAACGTGGACTCACTGGAGCTAAAGGTGAAAAAGGAGACCAAGGCGAACGCGGTCTAACTGGAGCTACAGGTGAAAAAGGGGACCAAGGCGAGCGCGGTTTAACTGGAGCTAAAGGGGAAAAAGGAGACCGAGGCGAACGTGGACTCACTGGAGCTAAAGGTGAAAAAGGAGACCAAGGTCAGGCAGGTCGTGACGGTGTAACTCCAACCGTAACCGTTAAAGATAATAAAGATGACGGCACTCATACTATCACGATTAACGACGGTAGAGGTAATGTTACAAGTACTGTTGTAAGAGATGGTTTCGATGGAGCAAGTCCATTAGTTGCGACTCAACGAAATGACGCAGATAAAACAACGACCGTTATATTCTATTATGACCAAAATGATAACAACGAATTTGATGCAGGCGATACAAAACTAAAAGAAGTTGTAATTGCGGATGGAGCCAAAGGTGAAAAAGGTGATAAGGGTGCAACTCCTAAAGTGACAACTGCTCGTGGAGAAGATGGTCATAGTACTGACATTACATTTACAGTTTCTGGAGAAGAGCCTGTAACAGTTAACATTAAAGATGGTAAAGATGGACGTACACCAACTATTGACTTAAATGCATTGGTGGAAGCAGTTAGAAGAGGTGTTGGATCAACTTCTAATTCACAACCTTCTGGAACATCAAGAAGTGCAAGAAATAGAAGAGCATTACCAGATGAAGATAGAAGTGCAACTGAGTCATCAGAAACAGTACAACCATCAACTACAGGTTTAACAGGTTCACAACCAGCAACTGCAGGTTCAACAGCATCACAACCACCATCAACTCAACCTAAACCATCAGGTGAATATGCGGGAACCGAAATAAAAGCATATTATGATAATAATCATAATGGTGTATTTGATGAAGGTGATGAGTTGATATCAAGTACTGTTATTCCTCCTGCTCCAAAAGGAGAGAATGGTAATGATGGTAAAGATGCTATAAGAGGAGCTGAATTATTAAGTGGAATTATAGCTCCAAGGCCAGAAGATGGTAAAGATGGTGATACATACATTGATGCTACAACAGGAGATGTGTATAAAAAGAGAGATGGAGCTTGGGGGAAAATCGGTAATATTAGAGGGCATCAAGGAGAACAAGGTCAAAAAGGTGACAAAGGTGAAAATGGTAAGGACGGTAGAGCTCCGAAAATTAAAGTAGAAGATATAACAAAATCTGCCGAATCGGCAGGTGTATCAAGTCGTTCAGGAATTCAAATTACTGTTTATGATGATAAAAACAATAATGATGTGTTTGATGAAGGAGATACTATATTAAATACAAAAGATGTTTACAATGGGACTGATGGAAAAAACGGTGCAGATGGACAAACACCAAAAGTCAAAGCAGAACGAGATGAAGCGAAGAAACAAACTACATTAACCTTCTACATTGACAAAGATGGCGACGGAAACTACACAGAAGGAACAGACACACTTGTTCAAACAACAGTAGTTAAAGATGGACAAGATGGAGCAAAAGGTGCGGATGGAGCATCTGGTCGTGACGGTAAAGAAGTATTAAACGGAAAAGTAGATCCAAAAGCTACAGACGGCAAAGATGGAGATAGCTTCGTTAATACTGAAACAGGCGATGTCTTCGTTAAGAAGAACAATGCATGGGAACCAGCAGGCAACATCAAAGGACCTAAAGGTGATAAAGGTGAAGATGGTAAAACTCCAGAAATCACTACAAAACCAGGTGCAGATGGCAAGAGCACAGATGTAACAATTACTGTTCCAGGGAAAGATCCAGTAACTGTTAATATTAAAGACGGTAAAGATGGTAAAGATGGAAAATCTTTAGTTGCTAAAAAAGAAGGTAACGAGACTAAGATTTATGTAGAAGATCCAGCAAATCCAGGACAACCATTAGATCCTACAAAACCACTTGCAACAGTTCTTGATGGACTTAAAGGTGAAAAAGGCGACAAAGGTGAAAACGGAGCAGACGGTAAATCACCAGTTGTAAATGTAACGGACAATGGAGATGGAACACACTCTATTACTGTTAGAAACCCTGATGGTTCTGAATCAACAACTAAAGTTAAAGATGGTAAAGACGGTAAAACTGCAACTATCACAACTACAGAAAACCCAGATGGAAGCCACACAATCACTGTAACAAATCCAGATGGAACAACTAAAGAAACAGTTGTTAAAAACGGTAAAGACGGTAAGACTCCAAAAGTTGAAGTAACGGATAACGGAGATGGAACTCATACTGTTAAAGTTACGGATGGAGACGGTAATGTTACCAACGCTATCATCAAAGATGGTAAAGACGGTAAAGCTGCAACAGCAACTACAACAGAAAATCCAGATGGAAGCCACACAGTAACAATCACTAACCCAGACGGAACTAAGAATGAGTTTGTTGTGAAAAATGGACGTGACGGTGTTGACGGACGTACTCCAACCGCATCTGTTCGTGACAATGGAGACGGAAGTCATACGATCGTTATTACAAATCCAGAAGGTGTGACAACTGAAACCACAGTTCGTGATGGTAAATCACCAAAAGTTACTATTACTGACGAACAAAATGGAACTCATAAGATTTCAGTTCTAAATGGTGATGGAACTACTACTGAAACAATCATTAAAGATGGTAAATCACCAGTAGCGACTGTTACTGACAACCATGATGGTACTTACACAATTCATGTAGAAAACGGTAATGGTACTGTTTCTGAAACAACAGTTCGTGACGGTAAATCACCAACTGCTAAGGTTGTGGATAACGGAGATGGTACTCACACTATCACAGTTGTGAACTCAGACGGTACAACTACAACAACTATAGTTCGTGATGGTAAATCACCAAAACTTGAAGTGATTGATAACAACAACGGTTCGCACACTATTAAGGTGACAGGTGCTGATGGTAAAGAAACGACAACTACAATCTTTGATGGTAAATCACCAAAAGCGAACATCGTTGATAACGGAGACGGAACTCACACATTGACAATTGTTGATTCTGATGGCCGTGAATACAAATCTATTATCAAAGATGGTAAAGACGGTAAAGATGGCGTTTCACCAACTGTAACTGTTAAAAATAATAACGATGGAACTCACGTTGTTACAATCATTAATCCAGATGGAAGTAAGACAGAAATGGTGATTAAAGACGGTAAAGATGGTAAATCACCAAAAGTTTCTGTTGAAGATAATGGAAATGGTAGTCATACAATCACAATCATCAATTCTGACGGAACTGTGACAAAAACAGTTGTTAAAGACGGAAAAGATGGTAAATGTGGTTGCAAAGATAAACCAGTAACACCATCAAATGACAAACCAGTTCCACCAGTTAATGAATTACCGGAATATACAGGAGGGGTAACACCACTTGATCCTCCGGTTTATGAAAAACCAGAATTAGAACTTCCAGAAATTCCAACGCCACCAGTGCACGAAGTACCAGAATTTAACGGTGGAGTACCAGGAATGCCAGAAGTGAATGAACTTCCTGAAGCAGAAGTTCCAGGAATGCCAACACCACCAGTCCATGAAATTCCAGAGTTTAATGGTGGTGTGCCAGGTATGCCTGAAGTCAATGAACTTCCTAATCCAGAAGTTCCAGGAATGCCAACACCTCCAGTTCATGAAATTCCAGAATTTAATGGCGGAGTACCTGGTATGCCAGAAGTCAATGACAAACCAACTTCAAACATTTCTGAAGTTCCAACACAACCAAATCCAAATGTACCAGTTCAACCGGTAACACCATTAACTTCTAACCCAGTAGCACCAACTACAGGTAAAGAAAATCATGGTGACAAATTACCTGAAACTGGAAGCCAATCTGATTATATCTCTGTTCTTCTAGGTAGCGGTATTCTATTGAGCCTATATGTAGGTCGAAGAAAAGAAGATTAATCAGCAACAAGCAGTCATTAGTTTCTCGAAAGAAGATGATAAGTGATAGATCTCGAATGAAAGAATATTCTTAGAATGGTTTTCCTATGATGGAAAAGACTGCTAAAAACCTTGAGTGGTAACGCTCAAGGTTTTTTTGGATGGCTGATGTTTGTCGGAAAATTTTGATTGAGTCTAAAAATGCCACCTTATGAGGTGGCTATAATTGATTTAGACTTCTTAAAATTCTCTATTTTTTACTGAATTGCTACGACCAAGTCTTCTGCTTGTTTTTCAAGTGAGTTTAGGACTGTTTCTTCGAGAACCAATTTTCCGTCTGCCCAGGCAGAGTCATTAACACGTGCAGCAGTGAAATTACCAACGACTTGTGTACGGATAAATGGCAAAAGGTCCTTGTAGATAGCGAAAAGTTGATCGTGACCTGCATTGGCTACAGATGATACTGTGACAAATTTGTCTTGAAGGGCAGAAGCACCGCGTGTATCAGACAAGTCA